>OBIZ01000050.1_pt1 | contig 20391 bp, 19 predicted proteins | sample 1519801 | NCBI WGS metagenome assembly OBIZ01 (sample SAMN01911456, study PRJEB22533) | soil metagenome | biome: Soil | place: Malaysia | collected 2012-04-30 | depth DG_metagenome m | reverse complement strand
AGGTTCTCTGCCATGGAACTCGCGTAGCTGCCGTGCCCGGCCACGTCCGCTACGGCGATGCGCGAAACTCTTCCCTTGCTGCAAACCGATAAGTAATGGACATCCCCGCCGCCGGCCCCAAGCTCAAGCGGAGTGGAATAGACCCATCCCTCGAGGCCCGGCAATTCCACGGCGTGGTTTGCATTGCCGTTGCCGCCCCAAAGTTCAAAACATGCCAGGCGTCCGCTGATGTCATTCATGGGTGGCCACCCGTGCCCTTAAATTGGACAAGGCCCTATTCATGATTATGGTTGGGCGCCGTCATAAAGTCCAAGAAGTTCCGACCTGCGCCGGCGCCGTGCGCGCCGACAAATGATTTCACGCGGCATTGCGTGTCCTTCGGTTGATCAGCCGGACCTCAACCGAAGCCGTTGCCGTGAGCGCTCCGGCGTTGCGAACCTCTACAGAATTATGAGGCCGCCCACGTTTGCCATGGCCGGCCCTGGCCACTTTTTGGTGTGAAGAACGGTACAGCCTGGGGACGGATTTGCTATCTTAATGAGGGTAGGTTCCGGACATCCGACAAGTCAAAAGGTGAAGCATGGGCTGAACACGGTCCGGCCAGGCCGAGCCATCGTGAAAACAACTCTGTGGCCGTGTGCCCCGGGTGCCCGCTCGGGCCGCATAGTTCCACACGCTAAACATTGTGGAGAGCGAACTTCAAATCTGAGGAAGAGATGAAAGGGAGAGACAGCATGCAGAACTACGAAAAGCTGGGGGCTTTCTACCTTGGACGCTCATTTGACACCCAACAGGCAAAAACAACGGCCAACCTGGTACTTTACGATTCCAAAGACCTGGTCACCCATGCGGTGTGCTTTGGCATGACCGGCAGCGGCAAAACAGGGCTTTGCACGGTGTTACTGGAGGAGGCGGCCATTGACGGAGTTCCGGCACTGGTTATCGATCCCAAGGGTGACATCGCCGACCTGTTACTGACATTCCCGGACCTTTCAGCAGAGTCATTCCGGCCCTGGATCAATGAGGACGACGCGCGCAACAAGGGTATAAGCGCGGACGAATACGCCAGTAAACAGGCGGAACTCTGGCGAAAGGGACTGGCCGCCTGGGGGCAGGATGCAGACCGGATCAAGCGGCTGCGCGACGCAGCGGACTTTGCCGTCTACACGCCCGGCAGCACGGCGGGCCTGCCGGTTTCCATTCTGAAATCATTTGCCGCTCCGGGGCAGGCCATCATGGATGACCCGGAGTTGCTGCGCGAGCGCGTCAACGCCACAACCACCGCCATTCTGGGACTGCTGGGTATTGAAGCCGACCCCGTGCGGAGCCGCGAGCACATTCTGATCGCCACCATTCTTGGCGATTCCTGGAAGCAGGGGAAGGACCTGGACCTTGGGGCCCTGATCCAGGCAGTGCAAAACCCCCCGGTGTCGCGCATCGGCGTGCTTGACCTGGAATCAGTCTATCCGGCCAAAGATCGCTTTGAACTCGCGATGTCCCTCAACAATCTGCTGGCATCGCCCGGTTTTGGAGCGTGGCTGGAAGGGGAGCCTTTGGACCTGGCCAGCCTTCTCTACACGCCGCAGGGCAAGCCGCGCATCTCTATCTTTTCCATCGCTCACCTGGGGGATGCCGAGCGCATGTTTTTTGTCTCACTGCTGCTCAACCAGACTTTGAGCTGGATGCGCATGCAATCGGGAACAACAAGCCTGCGCGCAATTCTCTATATGGACGAAATTTTCGGCTATTTCCCGCCGGTGGCCAATCCTCCCTCCAAGCAGCCTTTGCTGACGCTTCTGAAGCAGGCGCGCGCTTTTGGCGTGGGTGTCGTTCTTGCCACGCAGAACCCGGTGGACCTGGATTACAAGGGCCTCGCCAACACCGGTACGTGGTTTATCGGCCGCCTGCAGACTGAACGAGACCGCGGCCGCGTGCTGGATGGACTGGAAAGCGCTGTGGGCGGCGGGGTGGACCGGCAGAAAATGGAGCAGATTCTTTCTCAACTGGGCAATCGAGTGTTCCTGTTGAACAACGTCCATGAAGATGCGCCGGTAGTGTTTGAAACGCGCTGGGCCATGTCATACCTGCGCGGGCCGCTCACTCGCTCGCAGATCAAGTCCCTGATGGAAAACCGGGTTTTGACAGCTGCGGCGCCGCCAACGCCTGCGCAGCCCGCGCCCGCTGTGCGCGCCGTCCCCGCTCCACAGGCGGCCCTTGCCGAGGCTGCGCGACCTTTCCTGCCGCCTGAGGTTGCGCAATATTTTGTCCCGGTTCGGGGCCAAGGTCCGGCCAGCTCCAGATTGTTTTATCAGCCGTCGCTCCTTGGCGATGCCCAGGTGCGCTTTGTCGATACCCGCGAAAATGTGGACTGTCCCAGGGATTTGACTCTACTGACCGGGATTGACTCGGGGCCTGTAACGGTGGATTGGCAGGCCGGCAAAGAGGCGGGGTTTTCTCTTGACGAACTGGAAAAGGACCCCACGGAGGGAGCCGTTTTCGGCGCGCTTCCCGCCAAGGCGGCAAACGCCCGGAGCTACACCACGTGGAACCGCGAGTTGGTGACGTGGCTTTATGGCAGCCAGACTCTGGAATTGCTCCGAAGTGCGAACTCTGGTGAAACATCTAAGCCCGCGGAATCAGAGCGGGATTTCCGCCTTCGGCTCATCCAGGCGGGACGTGAAAATCGCGACGAGAAAGTGGAAAAGCTGCGCAGGGAATACGCGCCCAGGATCGGCGCCATTCAGGAAAGGATCCGCCATGCCGAGCTGGCTCTTGAGCGGGAACAACAACAGGCGAGCCAGCAGAAGATGCAGACCGCGGTGTCCATCGGGGCGACGCTTCTGGGAGCCTTTCTGGGCCGCAAGGCGATCAGCGCGTCCACCATGGGTCGGGCGGCAACTGCAGCGCGGGCCGGCAGCCGCACCTGGAAAGAGTCTCAGGATGTTGCACGTGCTGAGGAAAATGCTGAGGCCCTGAAGCAGCAACTCGCAGACCTTGAAGCCCGGTTTGCGGAAGAATCCCGTGCTCTGGAACAGGCATTATCCCCTGCGACAGAAACATTTGAACCAGTAAGCGTGAAATTAAAGAAGTCGAACATCAACGTGCGGCTGGTGGCGCTCTGCTGGATTCCACATTGGCAGGATGCACATGGGAATTCCAGCCCTGCTTTTTGAGTTGCCAGGAGGGCCGGACTCCACCAGGCGATCACGGTGGCTTGCAGTTGACGGTTTGAATTGCGGTAGGAAGGAGGCTGGAGAAATGCGAAAAGCTTCGAGAGGCTTCATCCTGTTGGCAGTGTTCCTGCTGGCGCAACAACTGGGGTTTGCTCAACTGCACAAATTCAGGCCCGGGATTAATCTTTTCACGCCGGAGCAGGACATCGAGTTAGGCAAGGAAGCGGCAGGTGAAATCGGGAAGCAGGTGGAGATTGTCAACAACAAAGAGTTGACGGACTACGTCGCTTCCATCGGCAAGCGGCTTGCAGCACAGCCACAGGCGGGGCAATACCCGTATTCGTTTCAGGTGGTGAACGACCCGAGCATCAACGCCTTTGCCCTGCCGGGAGGGCCGACGTTTGTCCACACCGGACTGATTCTGGCCGTGGACAATGAGGCTCAACTTGCGGGCGTGCTTGCGCATGAGATTGTTCATGTCGCCCTGCGGCATGGAACCAACCAGGCCAGCAAGGCCAACCTGATTCAGTTGCCGGCGTTGCTGGCCAGCAGTACCCTGGGCTCAGGCTCTATGTTGGCGCAGCTCGGCCAGCTTGGAATTGGGATAGGAGCGAACTCGGTTCTCCTGAAGTTCTCCCGCACGGCTGAGACACAGGCTGATCTGCTGGGAGCACAGATTGCTGCGCAGGCTGGTTACAACCCGATTGAGATGGCCCGCTTTTTCGAGAAGCTCGAGAAGGAGGGCGGCGCTCGTGGCCCCCAGTTTTTTTCCGACCACCCGAATCCCGGCAACCGCATGCAGGCCATCACGGACGAAATTCGATATATCCCTCAGAAGACTTACGATTTCAACACGGGTCAGCTGGCGCGCATGAAGGCTATCGCCCAGAAGCTGCCGCCTCCGAAAAAGGCTGTTGCCCAGGCCGCGCCAGTAACTCCAATGTCCATTCCGGATAGCCGGCCATCCAAACGCCTTCAGCAGTACAGTGGCAACGGGTTCAGGCTTTCCTACCCCGAAAACTGGAAGCCCATTACCGGTCGGGACGAGGCAGGCGTGATGATAGCCCCGGCCGCCGGCGTTCTACAATCGCAAAGCGGAGTGAATGTGGGGTATGGCATCGTCCTGGATTATTACCGGCCCGACAATAGCAACGCCGGGTTGCGGGAAGCCACCGAAGAGTTTGTTTCCAGGCTGAAATCGGCTCATCCAGGAATGCGCACCGCCGCAGGACTGCGAGACACCCGGGTGGGCGGCAAGAAGGCTGTGGTTACAACACTATACTCAGAATCCATCTTCCAGGGTCAGACGGAAGTTGACCGCTTGCTTACCGTTTCCCATCCAAATGGAATTCTGTATGTCGTGTTTGTCTCGCCCCAAAGCGAAGCGCAATACGCAAATAAGGTTTTTGACAGGATTATAAGGTCCATGCGTTTCAGCTTCTGAGGCTGGGCTCAGACCTGGCCGGCAGGTCCCACCGCGCAAAGGGAGACGCGGAAAATTACATCCTGCCCCTGCCTGCTCTGCCCGATTCGGGATTCGATGATAATGCGGCATGTGGGACAGAATCAGAGGCTTTCTGATGGGGTGCAGTTACACGAAACGTCAGAAAAAGCGAGTCAGAGGGGATGGCAGCACCGCAAATCCTTCAAAATGCTGGCGGGGACGACGGGACTCGAACCCGCGGCCTCATGCGTGACAGGCATGCGTTCTAACCAGCTGAACTACGTCCCCAATCATATGTACGCAAGGGGAACCCTTACGGTTGGCTCAGTGTTGCAAATGGCGTGACAAGCAGCGAGGGCTATTCCGAGCCTTGATGCATGGTGGGCGGTATCCGGCTCGAACGGATGACCTTCTGCTTGTAAGGCAGACGCTCTAACCAACTGAGCTAACCGCCCTTAGAGGCCTTGCGGCGCATTACCAACGCCCGATCATACAGCGCGCCTGCCTTGACACTCCCAACCTAAAAACTATACACTAACGAATTTGGGACGGTCAACTCCCGCAGTCGTCTGCCATGCAACTATCACGTGAATACGCGGCGTATATGAGCAAGGAGCTGATGAAGCGCCTTACGGACGAGGGATTGGTTCAGTTTGAGCAGCCGGAATACGTGAACGAGGTGATGTTGCAGGTGGTGCTGGATGAGTTGTCGGTCGAGGATCGCATCAACGACGAGGCCCGGAGAATTCTGGAAGAACACGCCGACCAGATGAAACGCTTCGGCGCAACTTATGAAGACGCTTTCAAGGCCATCAAGAAGCAGATTATCCGCGAACGAAAGATCGTTATTTAGACCGATGTTTCTGTCATGATTCCATGAGACTCTCCCACGAAAAAATCATCCAGCTTTCCCACCGCATCATGTCCGCAATTGAGGACCTGGACGAGGTTGAAATTTACGAGGAGCCCAATGCCATCCGGCAGCAAACCGTAAAGATCCTGACGGACTTGCTCCACGAAGAAGAGAAGATTGAACAAACCGTCCGGCAACGAATCGCGACCCACAAACGGACCATCCCTGAAGGCGGCGGTGAGTGGGAGATCCTCTACCGCAAGTACTATCAGGACGAACTCCGCAAACTCGGAGTTGCTCCCCTTACACCTCACAGCTAGGCTTTGAATATTAAGGATTACACACCAGGATTCAGGAAGGGACTGCCTTCATGGGCTGGTGCGGCATGGTGGTGTCTGGGGACCCCATGAGTGATAACACTAAAAGACCTCAACACTCAGCACCACCTGTGCCTGAAAACTCTGGTGTATTGAACAACCATACGGAGACAAACGGGCAAACCCTTTAATTTCAACATTTAGTCGCGACGCTGCAATACCGGCGGTTTGTCCTCATCCGGGTTTTGTTGGCCACTGGGCTGCGTACTTGGAGATGTCGTCGTTTTAGGCTGGCGCTTCTGCAGCGTTGGACCGCCTTCAGCTTTCTCCATCTTTCTTCTCATCGACATGACACCCTCAAGCCGTGTCTTCATGTCATTGAATTCTGAAGTGCTGACAAGATATTGCGATTTATTGGGCAGAATGGACTTGATTTCCTGTTCAGCTTTGATGATGCGGTCCGGCGTAGGCGGATGGTCGGTGAAAATGCTGGGGACTGAACCAGGGCTGCTGCGCTGTTCCTGGACAATCTTCCCAAAGAAGGCCACATAGGCATTGGGATCGTACCCTGCTTTGTACATATACTGAATGCCCAGGTAATCGGCCTCGGCTTCGTCGTTGCGGCTGAACTTCAGGAATGCCAGGGGGATGCCCATATTGAGCCCCTCGGAAAGGCCGATGTAGACGGGGAAGGACAGCGGGGTAAACATCAACGGGAGCATCGCATATTGCAGGATAGTCGCCTTGGTCATCTGGCTTGCCCAGTGGCGCGCCGCCACGTGTGCGATCTCATGCGCAACGACCCCTGCAACCTGGTCTTCCTCATTGGCCGCCTGCAGGAGGCCGGAATTCACATAGAGAAATCCGCCCGGCAGAGCGAAAGCATTGATAGACGGGTCGTCGAGGACCTTGACAGTGAGCGGGATCTTCAGGTCTGAATTGCGGGCCACGTTCTGGGCAACGCGATTGACATACTCGTTGATGACGGGGTCCTTGATAATGCGCGCAGAGCGATCTATTTCCGTGGCATAGCGCTTGCCAATCGCGATTTCCTTCTGTTCGGAGATCATGCTCCGGTGCGCAACCCTGCGGTCGCCGATGGCGTCGACATCTTTCTTCTTGTCGGAAGCCCACGCAGAAAAGGACGTCGCAACCATTATGACAGTCAGAGCGAGAGGAACCCTCCTATGCATTCTCATGGCTGTCCTCCTTGGTTTCATTATACTCTGCATGGCTCCTGCGTTTGCAAAATTACTGTCAATTTGACGTACACAATACTCGAGTTTACATGGCTGGCAGAACTGGTAATCTCCCGCATGGCGTTGACTCATGAACCCTTAGCAGGTTAGATTGACCTTTCGGCACCCGGGGACGGCAGGGTGAACCCTGCCAGATTACGGTCCCCGGAAGGTTGAACGTCCTGATCATGGCGATTACAAAAGTGCAACCCGGCCAGGTGTGGTTGCTGGAGGGAACAGAGGAAAGTTGGCTGGTTACAAAAATCTACTCTGAAGCCTTTACATCCTACGCCATGCTCCGCAGGGTTGGCGGCGGCGACAACGATGTACGGCGGCTGAAAATCATGAAATCGGCCGAGGGTGTCGCTCTGCCCGGGTTCAAATTCTCGCAGGAGTCAGGTCAGTTCTAGGCTACGAAATGAATTCCGCTCTGGCCCCTGCGCCAGGCCGGATGTTGCTGAATAGGACAACTTCCTCACATCAATGCTTTCAACCATTGTCAAGATTCTCGGCGGATTCATTGTGACCTTCATCTCAGGGTCAGGGTACACCGGGATTGCTTTGCTCATGGCCATTGAGTCAGCGTGCATTCCGCTGCCCTCCGAGATCATCATGCCGTTTTCGGGTTATCTTGTCTCAGCCGGGCATTTCAGCCTTTGGGGTGTTGCCGTGGCCGGGGCGCTGGGGTGCAACCTCGGATCGATCGTGGCGTATTACATTGGCGCAGTGGGCGGACGGCCGCTTGCTGAGCGCTACGGGCATTACGTGCTGGTCACCCGTCACGACCTTGCGATGGCCGACCGTTTTTTTGCACGTTACGGTGACTGGGCGGTTTTTATCGCGCGGCTGCTGCCGGTTGTCAGGACCTTTATCGCACTGCCGGCGGGCATTGCACGCATGAATTTCGCGCGCTTCAACATTTATACTTTTCTGGGTTCTCTGCCGTGGTGCCTTGCTCTTGCTTATGCAGGGATGAAACTCGGCGAACGATGGGAAACCCTGGGTCCCTATTTCCACCGCTTTGATACCGTTTTTCTGGTGGTGCTGGTTGTGGGCGGCGTCTGGTTTATTCGCAACCGGTTGAAGAACCGGTTGTCCGCAAACTGATTAGAGGCGCGGCCCCGCGGCATTCCTTCCGAGCCCGACCGTGGCGATTTTCCTTTTCGCGGCCCACCAATAGTTGCCGGCGATTGGACCCGGTCAAATCGATCTCACCGGTATGGTCACGATGTCATCCACGGCAGCAACTTCGCGCATTACAAACGGCTCGCCGTAGCGAACGCCGATCATCAATCCAAAGTGCCGGCTCAGGGATGCCACGCGCTCGCGCAGGTCCTGGCGGGAAGGGAAGAGGTTCTGCATATCTTCCCGGGCGGAGAATTGAGAACTGTAAGCGAGGATGGCTTTCAGCTTCTTTTCGAACTGCCCCGTAATGTCCACCACGAACGAAGGCCTGAGGGCGGGCACATAGAGGCTTGAATAGATGATTTTGTGTGGCCGAAAGGGCTTGCCTTTCAGCGGGAGCTTTGCAAGCCCCGCGAAAAAACAGGCTTCGTAACCAATCTGTCCTGTCGTGTAGTGGTCCGGATGGCGGCCCTTCCAGTAAGGAAGGATTACCGTACGGGGGCGCAGGTCGCGTATTTTCTGGGCGATGTTCAGCTTGTACTCGCGCAGGTGTTCGATGCCGGCGTCGGGCATGTACAGGTTTTCGCGGTGTACGATGCCCATAATCTCTGAAGCCCGGTTTGCTTCCCGCTCGCGCAGGGCTGCGCTGCCGCGTGTTCCGGATTCTCCTGCGGTCAGGTCGAGAGCTCCAACACGGTAGCCCGCCTGGACCATCTTAATGACCGTTCCGCCACAGGTCAGTTCAGTGTCGTCGCGATGAGCGGCAATTGAGAGAACATCGAGTTCCATTTGTACCGGTTCCTTCCGAGGTGGTATGTTTGCTCGGGCGTTCACGTCGCTGGCGAAGCTTCTGCACGCCGCTTGCGCCCGGCAGATTCAAGAAGGCGAACAAATCGCCTTTCGTCCAGGTGATACTTAAAGGCTTTGCGGCCGTCGATGAAAACCACGGGGATTTCGTATTGAAACCTTTCGGAGGCACCCGGGTCATCGAGAATATTTATTTCGCGCCAGACAAATTTATGAAGCTCCCGCAGTTTCTTGAGCTGCGCCTTGACCTGGTCGCACAAACAGCAGTCAGGCTTTGAATAGACGATGATTTCAGGCGACCCCATTCGACACCCGGAGGATCCCAACCCCGTTTTCTTAACCCAATGATTCTAGGGTCAGGGCTTGCCGGGGGTCAAGCAACGCGCCGGGCGCGAGCGCTTGATAGGAATAGAGACAGGTAAGCCAGTTGGTTTTTCTTGATTCTATCAACCCGGGATGCCATAAATAGTCATCCTCGTGTTTATAAGGCGACGATGCCGGATGAAATTCAAGACCGTTCTCTCAAGGGCCAGGTTGCTCTGGTTACCGGCGCAGGCCGGCGCATCGGCCGTGAGATTGCTCTGACGCTTGGCCGCGCGGGCGCCAGCGTCATCGTGAACTACAACCATTCAGGGGGCGAGGCGAAGGCGACTGTGGCGGAAATCAAGGCATGCGGAACGGACGCAATTGCGTTGCGGGCCGACGTTGCGAGCCCCGCTCAGGTTCGGCGCATGTTCAGCGCGGCCGAGAGACGGTTTGAGCAATTAGACCTGCTGGTTAACAATGCGGGAGTCTTCTTCCCAGTCAAATGGGACCAGATCACGGAAAAACACTGGGACCACGTCCTGGGTATAAACCTGAAAGGACCTTTCTTCTGCGCGCAGGAAGCAGCGCGATTGATGCGACGGCGGAAACGCGGCCAGATTATCAACATTTCGTCGCTCGGGGGACTCCAGGCGTGGCCGGACTATATGCACTACTGCTCATCCAAGGCCGGACTGATCATGCTTACCCGCTGCCTTGCCAGGGCGCTTGCTCCTGACATCCGAGTCAACAGCATCGCTCCCGGCACGATATTGTTCCCTGGAGAAAAGAGAACCAAAATGACCGAGGATGTAATTCGAGCCACGCCTCTCCAGAAGGCCGGCGGGCCTGCGGACATTGCCCGGATGGTCCTCCACCTTGCCTGCCATGGCAACTTTATTACAGGACAGATTTTTCCCGTGGATGGCGGGAAGTCCATCCCGTAGAATGTTTTTCAACGCTTAAAATTTGCCTGACCGCGAGCCGCCGAGATTTCCTGGAGCACGCCTCGAAGAATCGGAAGCGAAGGGCGCTGGCCTCCATACCGCGCTGCGTTGTAAAGGCGGGTAAATTCTCCGGCGCGGGCCCGGAGCGGCGGCGGCCCAATCTTCCTGGCAAATTCCTCGGGCGTTTCTGAAGATAGTTTGTGGAACCCTTTTTTCTGCAGGATGTTCAGAAAGCGGTGATAGCTGAACGTTGCTTCCTCCCGGGTCAGAGGACGGTCGGAATGCGGAAATTTGAGTGACCAGATGAATTTCAGCTCTTGAAGCCTCCAGTCGTTTCCCGCCAGCGCAACTCCCGACGCCGTTCCAAGCAGGACGAGAAGCAGAAGAAATTTGTGGGCGACGAGCCCCCGTTCCACTTTCAATGCCAACCCCGTCAGGTTTGTCCGAAGGCGGTGGAAGTGGTGACGGACATCCCGTTGGACCTCGTGTGCCTGGACTTCAACTTGCGCAGCCAGCCGCATCTGGTGGGAAAAGTCATAGTTGATGACCCATTCGCTCCAAAACAGCGAAAGCGCATCCATGTAATCGTCCAGGTCGGAAGCAATGACCGGACGAGGGTCCGGAGGAGTCGGGTCGAAAGGTATCCATCCGTAGCCGGCGAAATAGACCTCCACCCAGCTGTGAGCGTCGCGCGCACGAACCACAAAGTCCTTGCCGTAGCGGTTGTAAGAGCCCGTCTGAAAGCCATTCACCAGGCGGGCCGGGATGCCGATGGTCCGAAGCATGACGGCCATGGCGGAGGCGAAGTATTCGCAATACCCTTTTCGGGTTGTGAACAGGAAGCTTGCAAGCGGATCGGAGGGATCAACATTCTGCTCTTCCAGCGTATACCCGAAATTGTCGCGGAGATAGTTGCGGACTTGCACCGTGCGATCGTAATTGTTGGCCGCCGGGGACGCTGCTTGCTCTGCCAGCGCCTTGATTCGAGGATCAATGTTCGGGGGCAGGCGAAGATACAGAAGGCGAATGTCTCTGGAATAGGTTTCCGGGGCGGCCCGCAGGGCGGATGGCGGTGGCAATCCTACCTGCGAAACCACGTCGTATTGGACTGACGAAAAAGCATACCGGTTGTCGTGCAAGGAGTCTGTTTCATCCAGCGTCAAAAGGTGCATCCGGCCGGTGATCAGGCGGGCGGACGCAGCGGCGAAAACAACGTCGGGAGAGATCGGCGAAAGAAGGACCTTGTAACGAAGCGTTTCTACAGGACGGTTTTCCGCTCCGGGTTCGCGGGGAATCATGAAGCGGCCGTACGAAACCGGTTGTACGGCAGTTTGCCTGGTATTGTCGTTGTACCAATGCCGGCCGTCAAAGCTGTCCAGGGCGAGTCCGCGCCATTTGACGCCGGAATATTCGCGCGGATTCCCTTCGGGCAAAACGCGAAAAACAACTGTGCCCGAGCGCATGATTCGGCTGAGGTCACCCAATTTCACGCTGCCGGAAAATCCGGTGATGTTTTCGGGGTGAGTTCCCAGGCCGGTGAGATAACCCGAGCGGTACCGTGGGATGACAAAGAAGAATACGGAAGCTGTTGCCAGGATTCCCAGCCCAAGGCCTGCTGCAGCTCTCCCCAGAGCGCGCTCAATTCCCAGACGCCCCTTCAGCGCCGGCAGCGCGGCAGAGGCAGCGCCGCGCGAAGTCTCAATTGACCTCTTGATTTCGTAGCTGATAAGCGTCGAGATGGCAAAGAATATATATATCGTGAGGAAGGCCAGGAAAGTTGTGTTGATGGTCAGCACGGCAGTGGCAAGGACCATCAATAAGGAAAGTGCAGCGAGATAAGCGTAGTCCTGCCGGGTTACGGCCGAGAAGACCTTGGTGACGGTCACGAAGAGGACCAGGTGGACTGTGGCGTTCAGCATGCCTTCAAGTGGAGTGGCGGATGCGGAAAGAAACAGAAAATCGAAAATAAAGAAAGGAATGTACAGGACGGCCAGGCGCGTAACAGTTTTGGGGGATATCCGCAAGTTCCGGCCGGATGCATAACCCCAGAGACGCACTCCAAGCGCAACAAAGACCAGCGCGACCGAGATAATATCCAGCTTTCCGGTTGACGCCAGCGTCACAAAGCTGGTTCCCAGCATCAGGAGAAGTGACACCGCAAAAAAACGGTCAACGCTGGTTCCGGACCTCTGCCTGGCAGGGCTTGCGGGACCCGTCTTTGTTTTGCTCGTCATGGATTGGCAAGTCCCTTCAATAATCAACTTCGTCAGGAAACCGGTTTTTCATCACCTAATCGCGGGGATGCCGGTCATCGAGGGTCAGTTACTAGGGGCAGACTTCTGGATAGCTTCCAGGCGGGACTGCCAGTCCGCAGGCAAAGCGATCCCGGCATTCAGAAGATGGACTGCCTCCTGGATGCTCAGGGTGTCCGGAACGGGTTCGAAGCAACAGCGAATTTGCTTTACGCGGATGTGGATGTGTTTGAAAACGAGGATCGTCCCGTCAAAGTGAACGGAGAGCAGCTTCTGATGCCACGTTCCGTCCGGCCCTTGCGACTGCTCCATCAGGAACGTTCCGCCTCTTTTCAGTCGTGCCAGGAACCCCCACCCGATTTTGACATCTTTAATGAGCGAGCCATTGATCTTCACCATCCGCTGGGTGGAAGGGTCGACCCACAACTCTCCTGCCATGCCCTCGAGGATGAGAGACTGGCGGGAACTCGGCTGGAAATCAGGCGCCGGCCGAAACTTCAGCATGATCCGTCCCTGTTGATCTCTTCCCTCATAGGTATAAACGAAAGCCTGGGGGATGTCTTTGATCACATTGTCGCGTCGCGCTCTCTCGCTTTGCTGGTCCTTAAAGCGCGACTGCTGGAGCTGAGCGTTGCCCGGTAGCTCCGCAAGTAACTGTTGGTTCTCCTCGATTTGCTTCTGGCTCGGCACGTGATGGTCTACTTCAATCGGGCGGTCAACGCTTCCATGCGGGGTCCCGATTTCATCAACAGTGCTGGATTCTCCCGGCATGATGTCCCGTTCCACATAGCGATAGTAATGCGCAGGATGCTCGGACGCCTGCAATTCATTCCAGGCCACATTCTTGATCATCTGGTCGATGCTTGGGGCAGGCAAGGGAAGGCCCTGCCGCGAACCCGCCAACAGGCACGCAGGGACGGCGCAGAAAATTGTAAGAGCAATGCAAATGTACCAGGATTGGACCCTAGTGCTCATACTCACGGGCCGCCTTCAGGCGCCTTTCAAACGCCGTGTGCACAACAACACGTCACATTTTATCCGCTAACGATTTACCTTGCTCCGATGGCCTTTTCAACCTTTCTTTCATATGGCTTCACCCTTATTCTACCAGCCCCGCGTTACTGCATAAGGTGTTAAACGCGGCTGGGGAGAAGCGCCGCAGCTTATACTCCGGGTGATGGAGATCGGTGTTTTTCCGTAGGACTTCACAACCCTGATTCAAGAAGAGTAGATTTACGGCCATCGCAATGGTTAAATACCCGATCGGCGAAGCAACCGAAAAGAGGAGGCGAAATGAAGAGAGTAGGGTTCATTCTAAAAGTGAAGGCTGAATTGATCGAGGAGTACAAGGCGCACCACAAGAAAGTCTGGCCGGAGATGCTGGATGCTCTTCGGCGTACCGGCTGGCACAACTATTCGCTGTTTATGCGAAGCGATGGCACCCTCTTCGGGTACTTTGAAACCCCCACTGATCTGAAGTCCGCCGTGGACGGTATGTCGAAGGAGGAAGTCAATGCCCGATGGCAGAAAATGATGGCGCCTTATTTTGAGTCGCTGGAGGGATCGCGGCCGGACGAAATGATGCGGGAACTCGAAGAGGTATTTCACCTCGATTAATGCATTGGGTTCGTTGCGGCTTGCCCCACCGTTCGCCCCGGTGCGTCTGGTTTCCGGGATGCCCGGCCTGCTACTTGATGTGCCGGATCCGCAATGGGGTCTGGGCCCGGTCACTGACCAGTTCCGGATGATCCTTTCGGAACGTCTCAGTTGCGGCGCATGACCAGCACACCGGTTCGCACTTCTCAAACAGCTCGGGTAACTGCTCCGCGGCGAATTCATTCCAGACCACAATCTGCCGTTCGGGCGTCAGCAGTGCCGGTTTGTGGTCTACCCACCACTCTTTGACCTCGGCGATGGACTTTCCACAATAGACACATTTCTTGTCGTCAAACCAGTTGATAACGATATTACGGACCAGGCAATCGGACGGAGACATTGCGATTTCGGCCAGGCATTCCTGCCCACAGTCCTTGCGTTCAGGCCAGCGGGTACACTCGGTCAGTTGCAGCCTTGGTTTCTGTGTGAGTGCCTCGCGCGCGGCCTCCTTGGCATCCAGTTCAACGGTCACGGTCTTATGAGTTTCCGGGCACGTCACCAGCCGCTTGCCCCGAAATTGGAAGTATGTTTTCGCACTGCCGTAAACGCGGTAGAGTAAGTACACCACTACAGCTGCGACCGTTACCAGAAGGATCCAATAGAGTGCATTGCCCATAGAAACCTTCCTTTCCATCTTGCTTATAGCAAACGGACTTACCACGCGATGTGATGGACATCACAGTCTATTGTGTCAACAACGAGAACATGACACACCATGCGCTGCGATCCCTGGGCCGATTGCGTGGTTCGTCGAGCGTCTGGCGGTGAAACTTGCAGCAATTGCGGAGTAATCGCTTGCAATTGTCCTACCCCGTAAGTAGATTCTAATGAGAGTGAAAGCGCTGATTACAGGATCGGGAGGGCTGATCGGTTCGGCTTGTGCGCGCCTGTTGAGTGGAGCAGGTTGGGAGGTTGTGGGTGTTGACAACAACATGCGGCAGGAGTTTTTCGGCCCCCAGGCATCCATCGCGCCGAACGTGAAATTTCTCCAGGATTCTTTTGTAGAATACCGCCATTACGCTCTTGATGTGCGTGACCGGGAGGCAATCCGGAATCTGGTCCGTCAGGAACTCCCGGATTTTATCATTCACGCAGCAGGACAACCATCTCACGACCGGGCCACCTCGATACCGTACGAAGATTTTGATGTGAACGCCGTAGGAACTCTGAATCTGCTTGTGGCGGCCAGGGACTATTGCCGGAACTCACCATTCTGCTTTTTCAGCACCAATAAGGTATACGGCGACCGGCCTAATTCTCTCCCTCTGGCTGAACAGCCCATGCGCTACGACTATGCAGACGGGCGGAATGGGATCGATGAGACGATGCCCATCGACGCCTGCCTTCACTCCGTTTTTGGGGCGTCCAAAGTGTCTGCGGACGTAATGAGCCAGGAGTTCGGGCGCTATTTCCAGATGCCGGTGGGAGTGTTTCGGGCAAGCTGCATGACGGGACCCCAGCACGCGGCCGTTCAGCTGCACGGCTACCTGGCGTACATCGTCGAATGTGCTGTCACCGGACGTGAATATACGATTTTCGGTTACAAAGGGAAGCAGGTCCGCGACCAGATCCACTGTGATGACGTCGCCCGGTTGATGATGGAGTTTTTCCGGTCGCCGAGGTGTGGCGAAGTTTACAACCTCGGTGGTGGAAGGCCGAACAGCGTATCCATCCTTGAGACGATCGACCTGCTGGCGGAAATGGGATTGACGGTCCGTTACAAGTACGATCCTAACAACCGGGTGGGTGACCATATCTGCTACATCACTGACCTGAGCAAGGTGCACTCGCATTTCCCAAACTGGGAAATCAAACACAGTTTGCTTCAAATTATTTCCGAGATTGCCGATGCCTGCTCAAGATTGAAAACGGGCGGCTCAGAATCCCTGACTGCGAACCAACGTCATTAATCCTTCTGCAGGAAATTACGAGCTGGGGGAAATGAGCTTGGACTGTCGGCGGAGGGCCAAGCGTGGCTGCAGATTTCAGTGCCGGCGTGTCTGAAATGGAAAGTAAGATCTCTGTCGTGGATAGTCAGGCAAGTGAAATGCACGACCATAGTTCGCATGATGACCAATCTTCGCTTTTGCAAGTCTGGCGAAGAGTAGAAATGTCCCGTGAAACAGCCTGGAATAGGCCTTCCAGGTGGCGAACCGCCAGACTTCGCCGCCGGGCCTTCATGGTGGCAAGACTACTCCCTGTGCCGCCTGGCCGGTCAGTTCTTGAACTTGGGGCGGGTAGCGGGACGTGGACAGGACATTTGGCTTCGGTCTTGCGTGGGCAGAATCCTATTACTGCTGCAGTCTTCAATGAAGAACTGGAGCACAAGGGACAGTCGAGAAATCTTCCCAACACCAGGTTTATCTGCGTTGGGGAGGTCAAATCCGTTTTCCCTCCGGATAGCTTCGATTACGTGGTCGGGACGGATATCCTGACGGACCAGTTGTGCCCCGAAGCGCTTGAAATTGTTTACAGATGGCTCAAGCCCGGCGGGCAATTCCTTTTCTTTGCCCCGAATGCGACGAGCCCGCTGGCAAGGTTCCGGAATGCCCTGTCTTATTCCAGCAGGGTGGACCAAAGAGCGAGCCTTCAAGAAACTTCCGGCCTGCATGGCTGGAGCGAAGCGGCGGGCAAGACGGGCTTTGACAACATTGAGGTCATGCCGTGCGAGGTAATCCCGCCTCTCGCTTCCTCGGCAGGGCAGGCGATTGGGTTGATCCTGGAGCGCGCTCCGATTGTCTGCCAATTTTCGAGCATTTTGATTCTGCGTGGCGCCAAGCCAGGCAGCGCGCCTGACGAGGATGCTCCGCAGATGAGTCTGGCAACGCACACGAACCTTTTCGGTACGGTCTCGGTTGTGGTCCCGTGCCATAACGAGGAGGCGAATATCAACCGTCTCGTCAAAATGCTTCTGGCATTGTACGGCGATTACATCCACGAGATTGTAATTGTCGATGATAACAGCACGGACCGAACGGCTGAGGTTGCTGCGGCCATGGCGAGTTCTGAGCCGCGTGTCAAGCTGGTGAAGCGCAGCCTTCCGCCTGGAGTGGGTCGGGCCTTGCGGGACGGTTATGCTGCGGCCACCGGAAAGTACATCCTGACGATTGACTGCGATTTCATCAACATCGCTCCCGAATTCAGAGGTCTGTTCGATGCAGTGACCGAGGGCTGCGATGGCGCCATCGGCAGCCGGTTTTCATCTGAGTCGGCGCTGGTCCGTTACCCGTTCTTCAAGATTGTCTGCAACCGCGGGTACCACCTGCTGCTGAACCTGCTGCTGGGAAAGCGGGTCCGCGATGTGTCAAACAATCTCAAGCTTTATCGTGCGGAGATCCTGAAGAACCTCGAAATTGAGGAGGACCACTTTGCGGCAAATGTTGAAACAGGTCTGAAACCTCTCCTGATGAACTACCACATTCGAGAGGTTCCAACCTCATGGATTAACCGTACGGCCGACATGGGCAAGTCTTCTTTTAATCTGCTGAAGGTTGGTCCTGACTACCTGCGCGTCCTTCTCCGGACCACATGGCGAACCTGGCGAGGCCAATACCGCACCTCACGCTGACGGTACTTACTCCTTCAACTGTCACCGACGAAACGGTTTGGATTGTCTCCCTATTCACAAACCAACACGCTCTATGTAAGACTGTGCAGGTGCCGAATCAGTCTGAACCTGCGCGCACGCTTTGATCGAAACAGCAATGAGGAACGAATTCCACAATCGGTTGCGATGCCGCGTCGTGACTTTTCTTGATGATTTTGGCAACAGGCCGGGATTGCTCCTGCTGCTGTTCGCCGCCGTTTACTTCACTGGTTTTGGCTTGATTGCTTCAAAGGGTGTGATCTCGAATGATGAGCTTTTCACCCTTTATATCTCGAGGCTTCCACGCTTTCGCGATGTCTGGGCCGCCTTGGCTACCGGTGCGGAGCAGACGCCTCCGCTCTTCTATGCCATATCCCGCGCCGACATTCACCTTTTTGGAACGTCAGGCCTTGCCCTCCGTCTTCCGGAATTGCTGGCATTTGCGCTAATGTGCCTCTGCCTGTTTCACATTGTCGCCCGGCGGACTTCAGCCGTTTACGGTTTTCTAGCCATGCTTTTTGCCCTCATGACCAATGCCTTTAACTTCGCCCTGGAAGCTCGGGCTTACGCGCTGGTTCTGGCCTTTTCTGCCTTTGCGCTGCTTTGCTGGCTCTGGGCTGTGGAAGCCCGCCATCGCGTGCTGGCGCTTGTTGGCCTGGCCGTCAGTCTTGCTGCCGCCATCTCTTGCCACTATTATTCTGTGCTCAGCCTCTTTCCGATTGGGATGGGTGAACTAGCACGGTCCTTCCGCCGCAAGCAAATCGACGTGGGTGTGTGGTTGTCCCTCGTGCTGTCCCTGTCTCCGCTATTGGCGTTTCTGCATTTGATGGAGAGCGCGCGAAAGTATGCGCCGCATTTCTGGGCCAAGCCCCATTGGTCTTCGATGGCTTACTTCTATCAGCATTTTCTGCTTACCCCAACCGCTGTTCCGTTGCTCACCATCTTTCTGGCCGCCGTTTTGTGCAGCTTTCTCCGTCGGTGTGCAGAAGGCAAGGAAGCAACCCGAGAACGACCTAGAATTCCTTTGCACGAAATGTCCGCAGTCGTTGGGTTCCTGTTGATTCCGGCCGTGGGTGTTGCCCTGGCCAAGACTGTCGTAGGCGCCTATTCGGACCGCTATGCGCTGCCCGCTGTGATCGGTGTGTGCATCATTGTTGCCTGGGGTCTTAGCAGCTTGGTGGCGGCGCGAGAGGCGCCCGCTGCAGGACTCGCATTGCTGCTCTGCGCGTTTCTCATCGTGAAGGAGGTGCAAACCTATCGGCTTATGTCTGAAACACGCGCCCTACGAACTGCGACGTTTGCCTTTCTTGAAGCTAACGGGCGGGGTGATTCCCCGATCGTGGTTTCCGGTTCGACTGAATTCACTGAGCTCACTTATCAGGCGCCCAGTGCCATTGCAGGGCGATTGCTCTATCTGGCCGATCCAGGGCTGGCACTTCAGTACACCGGGACGAACAGCGCGGAAAAGGGGCTCCTGGAGATGAAGCACTGGGCGGGCCTGAACGTGCAGTCATTTCGCTCTTTTGCTGCTTCCGGGCGCCCTTGTTACATCTATGTTAATAAATTTCCGGATCAATACAGGTGGATCATCCCCGAGTTGCGTGCTGCGAATTGGAAGCTGACTCTGGTCGCCTGGCAGCCGGATGGGATTCTATTTGTAGCTACGCCCGTCGGCAAGGGTTCCACTTCGGGCGAGTAGCCGAGTTGATTGAGGCGGTAGTGCCTGCGGATGGAGAGTTCGATCTTTCTGTAATCTTGTTAATTTTAACTTCCTGCTGTCAGCCTGGCATTGACGACCGGCTGGCGGTTGTCTAAGATGACACGAAGACAATATCTTTTTGGTCGTAAATGAGGCTATGCTGAGACAACGCAAGCCGCGAAGCAACCGCCATGTCCGGACCTCACCTGATGCAATCCTTATCCCGGACAAGCTCTATTTCCGCATCGGGGAAGTCAGCGACCTGGCTGATACCAAACCTTATGTCCTCCGTTATTGGGAAACTGAGTTCCCGAGCCTGAAACCTGTCAAGAGCTCCACGGGCCACCGCCTTTACCGGCGGCCGGATGTTGAAATGGTCTTTGAGATTAAAAGGCTGCTTTATGACGAGGGTTTCACCATCGAAGGCGCGCGCAAATACCTGGCAGGGAATTCAAGCGCTGATGTGGAGACTAAATCGGGTGCTTCCTCCAGCCTTAGCCGCGCTCAGGTGAAAGCAATCAAGCGCGAGCTCCATGGAATCTTGACAATAGTTTCCAGATGATGCTAGCGTTGAATTCGTGCCATTCAGCCTGTTTTTGAGCGTGAAGGCGCTGATTGCCGGGACGTAGCGCAGCCTGGTAGCGCACTTGCTTGGGGTGCAAGTGGTCGCCGGTTCAAATCCGGCCGTCCCGACCAGTAACTACTTGAGACGTGATGAGTGGCCAGTGATGAGCCCGCGGGCGTGGCTGCCCCCGCCTTGCACTAGTCACTCGCCACGGTTCAGCTTTTGTTCGGGGCGTGGCGTAGCCTGGTAGCGCGCTTGGTTCGGGACCAAGAGGTCCCCAGTTCAAATCTGGGCGCCCCGACCATTCTTCCTATACTGATTCCATCCAATTCCGCCTGCCGCTTGTCCCTCATTGAGAGCGCCCGGTCTCAAGTTCGTATTTGATGCGCGCCGATGGGTAAGCTTACACTTGGTGTGAAAATGGGA
>OBIZ01000049.1_pt1 | contig 20523 bp, 15 predicted proteins | sample 1519801 | NCBI WGS metagenome assembly OBIZ01 (sample SAMN01911456, study PRJEB22533) | soil metagenome | biome: Soil | place: Malaysia | collected 2012-04-30 | depth DG_metagenome m | reverse complement strand
GCTTGTTCAATACAAATTTTTCTGCGGGGATCTGTTGATTGAAAGTCGCCTTCTCCACAGTTATCGATAGCGTATAGCCTTCCCCAGGGCGATTCAATGTGATTTGGGCGGGATAACGGATTCCCTGGAAATCGCGATAGGCGGCGTAGTCGACACCCTCGATGAGGGCTCCTCCTGGCCCATAAATCTGAAGTCCCGAAATGCTCAGATCTGACCGATCGAACCACACTTTTCGTTTCAGGCTCAGTTCACCCGTGCCGTTTGGCTCAACAATGTTGAGTACATAATAGTACTGGCCCGTGGGTGCATGGACCTCTTCATTAAAGAACTTCTCTTTTGTTTCGTCGATCGGGGGAATGAGCAATGCATCCAGGATATGCGCGGGCCGCAGGTTTTCCAGGGGTTGTTTGGCCGATCCTTCATAGTCGTTGTTTCCCACGATGAATTTATTTTTCGGCGGAATGGAAACACGAAACTGCCGGCCGTCGGAAACCATATCAAAGATCTCTGTCCTAACCACGGGAGCCTGCCCAAGAATGCGGATCATGGCAGGTTTCTTCATAAGGATAAAGCCGCCGACAGTGTGGTACTCGTTGATGACTCCTGTATAAACCGAGCCGGTCGTTGGTTTGAACTCAACAGTGGCCGTCAGCGTATCAATATCCTTGCTCCACGCATCAACCTCCTTGACAAGCTCGACAGCATTGGCTTGCCTGGGAGGAGCTGAAACTGGCGGTGGAGAAAGGCGGACCGTGTGCTTAACTGCGCAGCCCCACCCTCCAATCGTCACGACAAGGAGGAGTGGGACAGCGGCATAACTTCCAGTCAAACGCAGAAACTTCCGGCATGAATCACACAAACTTTTAGACTAGCACAGGCAATTTACACCGTCAACCGGAGTCTTTTGTTGTGGATGCGGTGATGTCACCCGTCCACTTCTTTGAGGCGCCTGACCCTTACACCCACTCAGATTCGTCTCTAGAGATGTGAGAAATATGTGCGCCTGGACCATAGAGCCTACAGGGGCCTGATCAGCGACCGTTCAAGCAGGACTGGTAGGCCTCAATGTGGGTTCTGGCCAGGCCTTCCCAACTGAACCTTCCAGACCGTTGCTTGCCGCGCAAGCCCAATGCACGCTTGAGTTCCGGATTGCTTAGGACCTCGAGCATCTTCCCTGCCAATGCCTCATGGTCGGGCGGGTCGTCATAATAGACAGCCGCCTCGGCCGCGACTTCTTCTGTGGAAGGAATACGCGAGGCAACAATAGGCAGGCCGAAGCACATCGCCTCGACTAGTGGAGTACCAAATCCCTCGTACAAGGAAGGAAATGCAAAAAGTTCTGCCTGTGCATATAGAAGGGCCAGCTCTTCGTCGGTCACGAACCCGGCCAGAATATACCTGTCGCGGCATCTTTGGCGTTCAATTGACCTCCTGATTTCCTGAAAGCCATAGCCGGCCTTGCCCACCATTACACATTGCACATCCAACTCACAAGCCACGCGGGCAAACGCTTCTACCAGGGTGGTTACATTCTTTCGTCGTTCCAGCGTCCCGACGAAAAGAACATATGGCTTTTGCAGTCCTAATCGGTTCCCAAGCTGGCCGCGAAGTTCTTCCCGCCTTTCCGCCGGAATTTCGGGAAGCTCCGAGTGCCCGTTCCAGGCGGCCCGAACCCTTTCACCGGACAGATTGAAATGCTCAATGACCTCATTCCTTATAGATACTGAGGGGCAGAGAATTAGATCAGCAATGTCGACTGCCCGCGAGATGGCTTTGCGGATATACCTGGCGTACATTGGCGGAAGAGCTTGCGGAAGTTTCCAGGCTGTCAAGTCGTGGATGGAGGCCGCGTACCTGGCCTTGGATCTGCGATTACGCGGCACAAGATAATTTGTGAAATGCACTACGTCAGCGCCCAGGTTCTCAATCTGAGTCTGGAACACAGTTTCAAGCCAGGCAGCGTAGGCGATTCGCCGGGCGCTGGATGGGCGAATTTTCCGGACCAACCTGCTTGCTGGCGGCGGCAGAATCTGAACATTTGGGTATTTCCCCAGTTCCCGCGCAAGGTTCTGGGTGTATCTGCCGACGCCGGTTCCTTTCTCGACGGAGAACCCGTCCTCAAGCAGGAGTCTCATTTCTATTTCTCTGTTACTGTCACCGGGATGCCTATCATTTTTCAGAGAGTAGCTCAGATTCCGCAAATGCGGAATTGCTTAGATTCTCTCCGGCCTGCGCATGTTCAGGGTGCATCCGGAGTCGTGGTTGCTCCGATGCTGTGCACCAGAAGTTCGTTCCAGCGCTCGGAAAAAACCTTCAACGAGAATTCGCGTTCAATCGTGTCTCGGGCGCACTTTCCAAGTCTTCGAGCGAGTTCACAATCAGCCAGGAGCTGCTTGGCACGCTCAACTGCCTCAGACACAGTTCCCACGAGGAAGCCGTTTTCGCCGTTCCGGATTGGGGTTGAGGGATGTTTCAGAGAAATCACGGGCATCCCCGACGCCATTGCTTCCAACAAAGCCAGGTTGTGGCCGGCTTCGGGTTCACGGGTAAGGTTCAGGTACGCCCGGTTACGGGAATAGAGCGAGCGCAACTCTTCCCAGTCTTTTGAAGGGCGACAACCAGGAATATTGGGATTCACGCCCACTATTCTGACAGGAACCTGCGCACGGATTTGCATCAGCTCCTCGAAGGCAAAATGCTCCCTGTGAAGCGTGTTGCCCACCACCAGGAGCGATGCTTCCGTACCGGTATAGGGCCCCATTTCATCCAGAGGTATGCCCTGGTCGATGGTTGTCCCCTTCAGCCCCCAGTCAGACCGTGCATAGGGAGAAATAAATACGATTCGGATCAATCCCAGATTGGCCAGCGGTCGTAAAACGAGGCCGGAGTACAACTGCTTGGCAAATCTGCGAAGCTGACTGCGACTGAATCCCCCGCGCGCCCTTCTCCCGTGGATGACCTGAAAGTAAGGCTTGTGGTAACGGAGGCAATACGGAAGAAACCTCCACAGGTCGCGACGGATGTCGTGTCCGACTACCGCGTCAAAATTGTGGAAACTTCGACGGGCCTGGGCCCAGTCCACGAGCTCGAAATTGGCGGGCAGCGGGCGGTTGTATTGCTCCCACTCAGCGAGAACAAGCCAATGATGCCCTATCCTGGACAGATTATAGAGATAGCCCGTGTGCCGGTTAACGGTAAGAATGTTAAGGCGTCGAATATTTCCCATATTGTCTTTCAGCCCCGCTGACAGCGGGCGGGTGCGTTCAGCAGGTATGCCCGGCAGTTTCACCGGGTAAGTTATCCTGGCATACTTCGTGAAACAGCTGTTCATAAGCAGAAACCACTTTCGCAGGTTCGAAGTCCGCCACTCGACGAAGTGCCTCTGAGGCAATCCGGTTCCGAACCTCAGCGTTGGTAAGCATGGTCACAATTGCTTGTGCCAGGGCGCCTTCATCGCCCACGGGAACCAGGATTCCACATCTGCCGTTCTGGAGGATTTCATTGGGGCCGGCCACGCAGTCAGCTGACACTATGGGCAAACCGCACGCCATCGCCTCCACCAGAACCATTCCGAACCCTTCGCTCAATGACGAAAAGGCGAAGACGGAACTCCGGGACATGTAGCGATAGGGATTACTCTGGAAACCAGCGAAGCGAACGTGTTCCTCAAGACCTTTCTGTCTGGCCAAATCCCGAATCGTGCATTCCTCCGAACCTTCGCCGACTATGATCAGCCGGGCGTCTATCTCCCTTAGCACTCGCGCGAAGGCGCCAATCAGGTATTCCAGTCCCTTTACGGCCGCAATTCTGCCAACCCAAAGGACTACAGGCTTGTCCTTATCCCTCAACCATGGATCGTCGACGTATTCTTGAGAAAGCTTTTGAATTCTCCCAATGTCGACAGGATTATAAATGGTAACGATCTTCTCCTTGGGGATATTCCGTTCCCTTACAAGGTATTCCCGAACGCCCTCGGAGATGGCGACTATTCGGTCAGCAAATGGGTACAAGAACCTGTTGAGGAGACTGATGACAAATGAGGTGACGCGATCCTTACGGTATTCCAGGGCTCCCGCTCCATGCTCGCCAATAATGACAGCCATTCGGGCTCTTGCCAGTCCCGCCGCAAGGACTAATCCCCAATTGGTCATTCCCCCCATCCCGACCGCAATGTCGGGCTTCTCCAGGCGGAGCACCCGCCGCAAACGGAGTACGGCTTTAAGATTGGCGTTCAGCTTCTGAAACAAATTGCCGCCACCCTGGATGTGGAGTATGTGTTCGGTGATTCCTTCGGGGACCGGGAAGACTCGTGCGTCGGAATAGGTGACTAGTACCGGATCGAATTCGTTTCGGTCCAAGTGGTTAAGAATACCCGATACAACCTGCGGAGAGCCTCCGTCTTTCAGGTCATAACAGAGAAATAGAACCTTGCGCATCGGCAGTGTATCTCTTGGCCCAACCGTGGGGGTTGGAATTCACCTTTCCACTCCGCGGCCGGCATGCACGTGCACTTGAGGAAGCCTGGGAACCCTCCTTCCAACAGAGGCGCCATACCTTTTGGCAAGCGGCAGCAGGAAAAGAATGCTGAAGGGGACAAACAAGATGACAGGGGGGACGGCGATCAGAGGAACGGACTCTAAACCCAAAAGGACGGAGCCGCCGACGCTGGCCGCCGTAAGATACGATACGATACTTCCCCAAATGGTGAGCACAATAATGTCCATTTTTTCTCGGGTAAGAAGATACCTGTGAACCAAACCAAATACGAGCCCCTGAAGAAACGAATATATTAGCATTCCGGCCATTCCCCACTCCACAAAGCCCATGCCGGACAACGTTAACGCCGCCGATAACCCTGTGGTATTGGTAGATTCGGCGTTCAAAAGGTCATAGACAACCTCAGAAACGAGCGGTGTCTTGTGTCCACCCGCCAGTTGGTCCCTGATGCGTGCCGCTTCCCGACGCATAGCTCGGCCATGCATCGGGCCGTAGCGGTTCATGTACTTAAAAATGAAGTCTAACGGCTCAGCGGCCTCTGTTGTAAGCCGCTCATAGTAGGTTTCAAAGATACCGGTAGTCTCCCAGTATCCTTGAGTCGATACCATGCGGACCGCTACGATTGCTGCTGATACTGGAACGACGATGATGATCAGGGGCAGTATCGTCTTCCACAGCTCCCGTTTCTTGTTTAGATAGAAGAGCATGATATTGAACCAGATGAAGACCAAGATGGCAGCGGCCTTGCTGGCAAGCAGTGCGCTACTTGAGATCGCAAGTCCAAGCCCCAGGTACATCATCCCCTTTGACATAGGAGAACCGGTTTCGCGGTGAATGGCCCAGGCAATCAGCCCCAGAATCGCATAACAGCCGGGACCGAACACTGTCATTATCCGATTGACAATGCCGCTTGTGGATTGGATCCAGGCCAAGGCAGGGAAACTTGTAAAGATTGGGATTCCATTTTGAACAAAGAGGACGAAACTGACGATGCTGGCGCAGACAAGCGACACAAACAGTCCCACGTTCAACGGTAAGGTCGGAAACAGCAGCCTGATCCTGGTAGGTTGGGGTTGTTGAGGGGGTTTCGGGTTCGGGTCCTCTGGTTTACGACGACTATGTCGGTGCTTGTTCCTAATTTTTTTGTTGCGTGGCCGATAGAAAAAGAGAACTTCGGCCACGAGAAGCCCCAGAAAGTACATCCCAAAGCCCTCAGCTGCGTATAGATAAGAGGAGCCGCCGGACTGAGCATGGATTTGCAGCAGCCCCAGGTATACGCACGCGAAATAAGCCGCCCAGAAAAAGGGGAGAGAAAAAGCATTCTTGTAACGGATAAATATGAAGACAGCGACGACGATGACTGACATGGATACAGCAAGTTCAACCACGGAAGACCCCGGCGTGAGATTCTCACATAGTATACAATGAGGTTCACCATCGGGCGAGCAGTTGGAGAGCTGGGTAGCCGCCGGCTTAGAAAGGGGCCAAGGAACGCAACACTCCCCACATGAAAGGACGGTTATTTCACTTCTCGTGACCGACGGTCGAGAACAGGGACGCTATCGAGAACATAAGAGACCTAGCCCCCTTGTTACGCATGTAGTGCAGCCTGTTTATAGAAAACAGTTCTTCCCTGAGGTGCAGACATATCTCCTCCGCTGAAATGTATCGGTTGCTCTTTTTCATGGCCAGACAGCGGCAAACGATCGCCTGCGTGCTACGTGGGACTTGCGCCGGGATCGGCTCCATGCTCCCAAGCATGATTGACATGCCCGCCTCGAATGGGGTCCGCCCACGAAACGGTAGATTGCCAGAAAGCATCTCGTAAAGGATCGCTCCAAGGGACCAGAGGTCGCTTTGAACTGATCCTCCTTCCCCACGCAAGACCTCTGGCGCTGTGTAGGGAAGTGTTCCCCAACGATATGCCTTCTCCTCCATTGACTGCGGGCACCTTCTTATCGCTGTGTCGGCATCGACATCCAGACCTCTCGCAAGCCCAAAGTCGATCACTTTGACGTCCCCTTGCGGGGTCATCATCACGTTCGAGGGCGCGAGGTCCCCATGAAGCACGCCGGCAGAGTGAGCATGCGCAAGCGCCTCCCCAAGGGCGAGTGCGACCTGGAGAGCGTTCTGGAGTGGGAGAGGGCCCGAATCGAGGGTCGCCTTGAGAGTCCGCCCTTTAACAAGCTCGAGGACGAGGAAATGCTTGTCTTGGTCCTCCCCTATGTCAAAAATGCTACAGATATTGGGGTGATTTAGTGTTGAAGCTACCCGTGCTTCCCGGAGGAGGCGGCCAAAATTCGTGCTGTCGGCTTGTTGCTTTTTTAAAATCTTGACGGCAACCATCCTGTCGAGCCGGATGTCATGACCCATATAAACGGAAGCAAACTGACCCTCTCCAATTTTGGTCTCTAAAAGGTAGTGCCCAACCATCTGGTTGACCATTCTCCCCCCCCGAACTTCGCGGTATGGTCTTGGACCAGGCCGTTGTGAAGGTTTTTATCAGTGATTTTTAACGAAGCTATTATTTATAACGCCACGTGCACGAAGATCAATAGAACTTTAGTTCTAACCCCGAACTCACCCTTTTTCCACTCCCCCTTAGCTGTTGGTAGACGAGGTGCGATAGAACCGCCTGTTTACTGATTCTTCAATCTTGACCCTGGGTTTTTAGTGGCACTACACTCAGTCTGCCCACCGTCGCCGACTCGTACAGCGGCGGAGGGGATTGTTCCTCGTCTGAAGGAGATCGATGCCTCATACTCATCTTCGAAATGTATTGGAAGCTGTCGATGTCTTGTCTAGAGACGAAGATCTGATGCTGGAGGAAAGAATTATATTGCTCGATCTCGTGGAAGATTACATCTGCGAAGTGAGGCAAAAACTAGAGGATAAAATCCCTGATCGTAAGCGACGTAGCGACTAGGCACCCGGAGGACGTGGGTGGGTCCGAAGGCTGCAAGAATTTACTTTGCCACCCAGGCGGGAGTAGGGGTGCCCTGGCAAACGTACAAGTTCGAAGCGGCGGGGACGGTTACGAGGTATCGGCTCCCTGGAGTGCAGGGAAGGGGCGGAGGCGTCGGCGATGAGCCTTGGAGGATTACGGGCCCGCCCTCTCCGAGGGTGACATTTTTACCAATTATATCGGGAATGCCGTCGTTTCCAAACGCCCGAGCGATTGTCCCCGTGATCTCAAGGTTTCCTTGCGCGCTGTGGGCCTGCTTCACGTTGTACAAGCTTATGCCCTCGTCTTGCACGTCGATCCCCACGCCACTGTTGTCGAGGAGACTCCCCCCGAATACTGAGGAGTCTCGAGATCCGGGAAGGAAATCCAAGGCGTCGGAGGAGTTATTGACCGTTATCGAATAGAATCTGTTGTTGGGCCCTGAGACGACTACGCCGCCTCCGCTAAACCCGTTGGCCTCGGCCACCATGAAATCGTTGGCTGCCCCCGACACGACTATTCCAGGGCCCACGCCTGTTTCGGCATAGACGTCGAAGAACTTGTTGTTGTTGCTCTTGACATTGAATCCCCCGCCCTTGTCGTTAGCTGCCGCGCAGCTGAAAAATCTTTCGAATCCCCCCTTGCCATAGTCTATCCCCTTCCCATTCGAGTCGATGAGAAACCCCGTGCCCTGATTAACTTCAGAATCCACCTGAAGGAAGGCGAGACGGTCCACAAAGCCATGAAGGTGGAGTCCGTTACCCTGGGTGTTCTCAATCTGGCCGTTAGCGACATAGCCGCCTAAGGTGGAGGGGAAGACATTATTCTGGCGCTCCTCGAAATAGAGGCCGTCCACCGCCGAAGTGTCGATGATGAAGTTGCGAAGGTTTATCCACAGTGTACCACTGAACCGGATACCATAATAACCTCCATGTACGATGACATTTTCTATGGAGGGACGAACCGCGTTCTCCATGTTGATCGCTGCCGATTTGAGTGTAGACTGTGTCATGCCTCCGACGGTGAGGTTCTCGATCAGGAAATTAGCCGTTCGATGAGATGTATCTGTCGCTATGACATCCCCGGGGTCAGTGCGCTGGAGCTCGCATCGCTCGCTGCCAGCACCCACAAGCTGGGACCCGTCAGCCGCGAAAATGACGAGCGGGGCACCCGTGATCAATATGTGCACGGGCGGCAAAAGTAAGCGCACATCCTTATTAAGGACGATGCTTGAGGATACTTGCTGTGACCCCGAGAAGTTCCTTGCGTCGACGATTCCTCCCTCCTGTGGGAGGTCGGCGATAGCAGCGTTGACCTGGGCGGAGAAATCACCTCCGGGGAACGCATCTGCAAACCTCAAGGGGCCAACCCGCCTTGGAAAGAACACCGTTGTGATGTCTGAATACGAACCAGATGAGGAGCTGCAAGGGTCGCTGCACGAGGACCCAGAAGACCCCTGCTGGCCAGAGGATCCCCCTGACGTGCCCTGCGGCAATGGGCTTGCAGAGGCGGGGCCATTGCTGCCGCATGAAGTTGAGAGAAGCGAGGCTGCCACGAATAGCAGGGCCAATGCGACCGCCCTCACCTTGACCCGCATACTTGTCACCATAAAGGACCCCTCTTCCCGTCAATACGACCGAGGATTTTGCGTCAGCACATATGTTATTCGGCAGGTCTAATGGGTGACTTGAGAATGTGGGAATATATTTTTCGTCAGCTTAGAGTACGTCGGGCGGGTTGATCCTTCTGCCTGATCGCCCAAGCATCCCGTCAACCGCGGCGTGCCAGAGCAGTTTGCACCGTGCAATTTTGTGGTCATAGAACAAAAGCGTCGCCCCGAGCGGTCTTATGAGAACGGCCAATGGAATTAGAGGAACAAGCCATCGGCTCGCGTATCTTGTCCTGATCAAGATCGAGTTGCGAAGGTTGTAATAAACCCTCCAAGCTTGAGAGAAGGGCACGCCCGAAGGTTTTCTGAGGAGTCCCAAGGCCTTGCTTCCACGTGGTGGCACCCAAACGTAGTGGTGAACAACCTTGCTGGCGGGAACCAGGAAGACCTTAAATCGTCTGGAAATCCGAAAGATAAATTCTGTATCGTCCCAGTAGATGAACAGGTCTTTGAGTGGAAGCCCGACAGTATCAATTGCCTCTCGCCGGATCATCCCGCCAAGAAAACCGGCAGCTTCGATGGGGACAAGGGGCTCCTTCAGAGAGTCCTCATTGACGGCCGGGCATGCCGCCATCAGCCGATTGAACCGTCTGTACGGGAAAATCTGGGCTTTCAGGTTCGGATTCAGAACCAGAGATGCCAGGAACCCTACAGTAGGATCGTTAAACGCCGGAGACTCGATTAATGCGCTTAACGCGTCAGTCATGGGCTCCACGTCGTCGTCCATTACCCAGACCCAATCATGGCCTTTTTCGTATGCCAAGCGAATGCCTTCATAGAACCCGCCGGCTCCCCCCACATTCTGCTCCAGCCCAACGTACGTGACCTTGTCACTATATTTCTTGCGCATCATTTCTGCGGTGCCATCGGTGGATGCGTTATCGATCACCAGAATTTCATCAAGCGGGCGGTCCTGGCGGAAGAGGGCCTCAAGACACCCCTCGAGCAAAGCGCACCGGTTGTATGTGACCACCACGGCTGCAACGCGCGTGGGGCTACCCGAGCTTTTCACAAATGATCCTCCACGCGATTTCTCCGGCAAGAGCAACCCAACGGGGTATCCGCTCGGGCCGGATCGGACATCTTCAGACGTTACCCGCCGCCGAATTCGCACCAGCCGGGGCCTCCGGCTGGAATGGCTTTGACGCTTTCAACGCAATAGAACAGGCGAACCGCTCGGTCCTGGCCGGCCACACGGAGTCAAGCCGGCAAATCAAGTCAAAGAAGGGTGATAAAAGAGTCGGCAAACCAGGTATTCCCACAAGCCATCGATAGAAGATAAAGCAGACGAAGGCGCTGGGGGGATATGTGTAGGGCATACACAAATTGATCTCGAGGCCGCGCTCGCGGACAAGAGATTCTAATTGGTTTTGCCAATAACCGTCTCTGACGTGCCCGACTTCCTTATGGAAGCGCCAGCCGAAAACACGAGGGTAGTTCGGCGTAGGCACCGAGAGGATAACAAACCCTCCAGGCTTCAAAACGCGGTAGACCTCGGACAGAAAGTCTTTATCCTCCGTCACGTGCTCGAGCACGTCAATCAATAGGACCGCGTCGCAGCTTGCTGATGACACAACCTCAAGGCGCGGAGCCAGATGCACCTGGAATTCGACATTGTCGATCCCGTTACGCACCTTTGCCAGGCGGGCAAATTCGATGGACTGCTGGTTAGCATCAATTCCCAGCACCTTCCAGCGTTTGTACTTTCGTGCTACCTGGAATGACATCACTCCTTCCCCACATCCGACTTCCAGGGTGAATGCCAGGTCAGGAACCGGTTCTGCAGCAAGCAAGTTTTGGACAGCGCGCCAACGGGTGTGAGTGTGGAGCTCCGGAGTTCCATAAACGAAGTAATAGGCACGATAACAGGTGCCCAACACCACGTGCGCCAAGCGTCCCCTAATGGCATTTGGCCTGGGCGAGAGGACAGCTAATTCTTCACCAATGGGCAAGACTCCAAGCTCCTTCGGGTCATGAGTTTCGAGCGTAAGCTGGCCGTAAACTGACGGGGTTCAAGCCGTGTTTAATTGTGTAGATGAAGGACGCCGCATTCACAAAGGTTTCCGCCGCCACAACGCCGAAAGCCATTCCCGCGGCCCCCCATACCGGCGCGACTAGAACGGCCACTCCAATGTTCAAGATCCCGGCGACAAAGAGAATTTTCATCACTGCGTAATCGCGCTTGAATGACATCATCATCAATGTTGACCATACTGTAGCCAGAGCGATATTGGGAATACAAAAAGCAAGGATACGCAAAACGCTGACGGTAGGTGTGAAATTGAGACCGAAAACTATTCTTACGATCTCGGGGGCAAATACGACGGTGACCACAAAAATCACCGTTCCCAGAGGAACAAGTATAGCAAGTATCCTCCGGCCTTCGCGAAGGGCAAGATCTCTTGATATGTGCGCCAGATGAGCCACTCTGGGGAAAAAAGCCTGGGAGATGGGGCCCAGGGCGTCAATCGCCGCCCTGACCAGCCGTTCCGCTGCCACATAATACCCAACGGTTGAAAAGTCGGCTACGAGCATCCCCAGGACGAAGGCGTTGCCGGACGTGTAGAGGGTGGTGGCGCTGGCTGACAGGAAGAGGGCCAGGCCATGTTTAAGACTGGTCCAAATATCCTGCCATGCTGGCAGGGCCAGTTGAATCTTAAACTTTTGGATTGCCCAGCCCACTCCCAGGATTCCGGCCAGCAGAGACTGAAAAGTAAGGATCGCAGCACAAACCAGAAGATCCTTCGGTTGCTTGACAAATAGAATTATGGCAACCAGACCGGCCGATCTGACCGAAATATTGATGATGGCAATCCCCGTCATCTTTTCAAGGCCCTGGTAGAGCCAGGATGGGAATAGGACTCTTCCGGCGAGCGATGCAAAAATAACCCACACGACCAGCGCAGCCACTCTCACTTTCGGAACGAAGAAGGTAACAGGGAGTAATGCACAAACGCTCAGTAGAAGAAGGAAAAACTTGGCGCCCCACACACCCATTGCTGTACGACTTACGGCGTTGGGATCTTCTCTCCCCACTGAAATCATTCGTGTGGCTGACCAGTCAAATCCATAGTCCACGATTACGCCAAAGTACGCCACCAGACCCTGAGCAAAACCAAGTAATCCGAATTCCTCGGGGCCCAGGACGCGGACAAGGTAGGGAACAATGATGAGCGGGAGAATATAGTTTGCGAAACGAATCGAATAGAGGGATAACGTGTTCTTGCCGACCGAACTCCTCAACCCCCGGCGAAGCAATGGCTTGAGACCTTCCGACATTCTAAGCGCTGCCTTTGGATCTTTCCTGCCGTGGATTTGCCTCGTCGGCTCTTCGGCGTTTAATTGCTGTTATCGCCGCGCCGGCCGTTAACCCGTCACGGACTGAATCTGCAATGCCCTGGAAGACCCAGCGGGCGTATCGTCCTACGGGGTAAATATCGTGCGCTTCCAGAGCAGCAATGGCCTGCTGCCTCCATTTGGACCCGGCCCACGACCATGTATAGGCGACTTCGATCCATGTTGGGTCAATTACATCGACTTCACTGATCCAGCCCCAGTCCTGCAATTCCTGGACAACGTCGCGGCTGTAAGCCGATATTTCATCGGCGTCCGGCTTCTTGCCTTCAGGATAGGCGCGTTCCACGTAGATGCTCACGCGTTCGCCCCTTGTTCGTGCAGCCTCGGGCAGAAATGAGACGTCCACGTTACTGTAGAACCCAACGCGATGGAAAGCAGCCTTGCTGGCAGGCACGTAAACCCAGTGGTCTCCCGGGCAACCGGACCTTTTCGCGGCCCCGATGTTGAGAACCAGCACAGAAGGCGATGGGTCGGGCTTTTCCGGAACATGAAGTCCTGCCATTTCGATGACCCGATTCAGCGGGAGAGTGGAAACCAGCACGTCGTACCGGACCCTGCTTCCGTCGGCGAAGAGAACCTCTTTAACAGCCGGAGTGATCTTTGTGACGCGCTTGCCATAGTGAACATCGCACGATGCTGCCATTCTCTCAGCAAGCACATTGAGCCCTTCCTCAGGATAAACGAATGTCGTGTTGTATCCGACCGCTGGTGACGAACTAAATGTTCCCTGGATCACGTGATCCAGGTTAATGGGAGATTTATATGCGTCCTGGGGGGCAATCTCTTCGTATAGACCTGCGGTATAAAGGTTGTGGAACGGGAAAAAGAAGAGTTCACACAGTGTCTGGCCAAAACTCGCCCGCAGCCAGTCGACCATCGTCCGATTCTTCCGCCGGGCGCTGGCGGCCTCAACGATCTCACGCAAGCATCGACCAGCAAGTTCGCTGCCCAGGCTTCCCAGATGATTTTGGATGGGATAAGGAACCAGAATGTCTTTCTGGGGAAGAAACACCGAGGCCTTTCGCGCGTAGGAGCGAAAGTTCGCAAATGATCGGAGGAGACGGTGGGCAGTGGGGTCTCCGCCAAATATCCAGTGTCCTCCGCCGATTTCAAACCGATAGCACTCACCATCAGCCGGCGCACGGGGAAATTTTTCACTGCCGCCCGGCCGCACATGGTAAGACGAGCAAATTCCTCCCGGATTATCTGCAGCTTCATAGACGGGAAGGCCCGACAAACCTGCCCCCAAGCCGGTCATCCCCGCGCCAAGTACAATCAGATTGTTTTTTGCGTGCTCAGCCATCTTGTCGGCATCGATTTTAACATGACGTGTATTTCCCCTTCGATTCTTCGACTATTTCATGACACGGCCAGAAGAGGCAATCAGAGGGTTTACGAACTACCGTTGCTCCCCTGGCCAGGGGAGGGGTGGGAGCCTGTTACTCTGCTTCCTGGTCGCCGACGCTTTCCTTGAAATAGCGGATGGTAGAGGCAAGTCCATCCTCCAGGCGAACTGTCGGCTCCCATCCAAGCAGGCGGCGGGCGCGCGAGATGTCCGGGCACCGGAGCCTGGGATCGTCGGTGGGCAGGGGATGAAAACTTACTTGGTTGGAACTTCCGATCATTTCGGTGATGATTCGAGCGATGTCAACGATCTTCTCTTCCCGCGGATTGCCCAGATTCACCGGATAATGTATTCCCCACTCTTTTTCTTGAGCGCCGGCCACTGCGGGATCAGGGTCCGCCAGCAAGAGCCGGGTTAGTCCCTCAATCAGGTCGCTGACGTAACAAAAACTTCTTGTCTGGCTGCCGTCGCCGTAGACCGTCAGTTCCTTACCCTGCAAAGCCTGAACAATAAAGTTGGAAACCACGCGGCCATCGTTCGCACGCATCCAGGGCCCGTAGGTATTAAAAATTCTTGCGATTCGAGTATCCAGCCCGTTCTGCCGATGGTACGCCATCGTCAGCGCTTCGGATGCCCGCTTGGCTTCATCGTATACACTCCGTGGCCCGATAGGATTCACATTCCCCCAGTACTCTTCCGTTTGTGGGTTGACCATGGGGTCGCCGTAAACTTCCGATGTGCTGGTCAGCAGGAAGCGCGCATCTTTTGCATGGGCCAGGGCCAGCAAATTGCGCGTTCCGATGGTCCCCACTTCCAGAGTTTGAATTGGGAATCGAAGATAGTCAGGAGGGCTTGCAGGGCAGGCCATGTGGATGACGGCGTTCACCGGGCCCTCGATCTGCAGCGGCGCGGTGACGTCCTGAAGGACGAACCGGAAGGCCGGGTTCTGCTCGAATTCCCCGATGTTCTGTCGCCGGCCCGTCAGGAGATTATCTACGCACAGGACTTCATGGCCCAGCGAAAGCAGCTTCAAGCAAAAATGCCGGCCCAGAAAACCTGCGCCGCCGGTTATGACAATCCGCATTGGGTCCTCTTAGATTTCACGGTGGCCGGGTGTAACTTTATTTCACGCCCGGCGCGGTTCGGAACAACATCGGCCTTTGGCCCTAATTACCACATCGGGCCCAACGGCCTCTCAGTTTATATGGAAGTTAGAGCGAGCCAAGAAGTTGCGTCCGGAGGTCATATTCGCGGGCCAGGTCGTCTCCCACCCGTTGTTCAACACTCCGGCTGTCTGGCCAGGTTAAGTGTTGGCACGGGGTCCGACTGATTAAGCCTCCGGTCTATTGGCCCTGTAATCGCTTCCGTAGCCGTAACCATACTGTTGGTAGTAGCCGTACTTGCCGCCGTAACTTGACTTGTGTATATGGACGTCATTCAGGGCCACACCCAGAATGCGCGCCCCGGCCCCGTAGAGCAATGCCCGTGCCCTTCGAACAACCTCATAGGGCGTTTCATAGGCCCGGGTAACCAGGACCACTGCGTCGGTGATAGTAGCAAGGATCCGGCTGTCTGCCACGCTCAAGATGGGCGGAGAATCTACGAGGACATACTCAAATTCTGTATGCAGCCTCCTCAGCAAATCCGCTGTCAGAGGCGACGACAGCACTTCCGCCGGGTTGGGAGGGATGGGTCCGCAGGGAATGACGGAAAGATTGGGAACTCCGTTGACCGGCAAAATGGCTTCTGACAGCGGGACTCGTCCCGTCAGGCATTGGACAAACCCCGGACTATTCTTTACTCCTGCTGCCCGGTGGCAGGAGGGCCGCCGCATATCGCAATCCACAATCAGAACCTTGCTGCCAAGGCTGGCAAGAGTTGCGCCCAGGTTTACAGCGGTGGTGGTCTTGCCTTCGCCAGGAAGAGCGCTGGTTACAAGCAGTACTTTGGGGACGGGATTGGCCGACAACAGAATTGATGTTCGCAGCGAGCGAAAAGCCTCAACAGCCGTAGGGTCTTTCTGCAAAGCGAGGCCGTAAGAACCATTGGACCCATTCCCGATGGTGGTGATTCCCCGTTCCGATGATTTTGACGGACCAATCAGATGGACCGATGGGATGAGGCCAAGCGATGGCAGGCGAAGCAGGGACTCCACTTCATCGGGCGTCTTGAGTGTATTGTCCAGGTATTCCTGCAGGAATGCCAGGCCGACGCCCAGACTCAGACCCAGGATGAAGCCCAGGGCGAGGTTGAGGATGACGCGGGGTTTGGCCGGCCCTTTGGGTACCTGTGCCGGATCAACCACCATGATGTTGCTGGCGTTCAATCCTGCGGCTACCTGGGCTTCTTTCATCCTTTGCAGCACACCATCGTACAATGAGCGATTCGTGTCAACCTCGCGCTTCAGAATGTTGTACTGAATCGTCTTTTGAGAGACGACGTCCACCAGACTCTCCTGCTGACTGATCAGCTGATTGAGGAATTTTTCCCGCACTACGGCGGCCTCGTACTGCTGCGCTATGTTCTGCGTCAGGGCCTGCTTCTGGTGGTCGAGATTTGCCTGGAGCGTGTCAATCTGCTGCTTGAGGGCCATCGCTTTCGGGTAGCCTGGTTTCACAGTGGCTGTCAGTTCGGAATATTGCCGCTTCAGGTTTGAGAGGTCCTGCTCGAGTGTTTGGATAAGCCTGTTGTCAAGAATTCCTGGCAGGTCCTGCACCTTTCCTGCCTGGACCAGACTGTACTGAGCCTCTTTCTGGGCGCGGTCAGCCTGGGCCCTGGTGTACTCTTCTTCAAGCTGTTCCAGGCGAGCATTGGCCATGCTCTGCGCCTGAGCGTTTACTGCATTCTGAATGAACAGAATGGAATTCTTTGCCGCATAGTCTTGCAGTGCATCTTCGGAAGCTCTTAACTTTGCCTTCAACTCAACCAGCCGTCCGGAGAGCCATTCCGAGGCTTTCAAGGCTTCGTCCCACTTCACCTGAAGATTCTGGTCGATATAGTCTTCCCCCAACTGGTTGGCAACGCGCGCCGCCAACTCCGAGTTTTGAGAGTAGAAGGAGACCTCAACAAGATTGCTGCGCTCAATGGGATTGACCGCCACGGCCCTCATAAAATTGGCCACGCTGTTGCCGTACGCATCCGAATTGGGGTCCGGCGGATTCGGGTCCGAACGGGAAGGTATTTTCTTGGGATCCTTCGTGACCAGTCCCAAAAGGCTGTGGCTCTGGTAAAACTCGGGATACTGGTAAAGGTGCAGGTCGCGCACCACGCGCTCTGCAAGCGATCGGCTCTTCAGGATCCTATACTGCGTCTCGCGATAGCTCTGAAGGTCCCATGCCGGCCCGGCCTGGGCGATCTGCTGGAAGCTGAGCACCTGGGGTTCCGCCGGATTAATCTGGATCAGAATCCTGCCGGCGTAAACGGGTTTTTGCTTGAAGGTCCCGATGGCCACCGTTGTAAAAACTATCAGGAGGCAGGCCAGCACAGCCCAGCGCCGCTTCAGGATCACTTGCCAGTAGTCAAGCAGCCGCGGTGACTCTTCCGGGGAGACATCCAGAATATCTTCTTCGCGCAAATAATGCCCGTTGAAGCGCTCTACGCTGCGCGTCTGATTGACCGGCGTTATTTCATTTGGGTCCATACAACTCCTTCACTGCCGAGCCGTTGGTCTCGATCTATCAGACGTACCCTTCCAATAAACCCTGATCCCGAAAGCCCCGTTCACTTTCCCTGTTCGAATCTGTAATGATCTGTTGTAGCGGTCCGCTCCCGGTCTTCAAATAACAGGTTGCTGAAAAAGCCACAGTGTCATGCTGAGTGAAGCGAAGCATCCCGGTATTTCAACGGAACCCAATGCAGGGATTCTCAGAATGACGGCGTCAAACAGCGTTTTTCAGCACCCTGCTAAAGTGGATTGAACCTCCGTCAGATCTGACTTTTCTCTGTAAACGGATGCCGCTGCCAGCACATCCCCTCTATCGCCAGAAGGGATTATTAGAAACCGCTAATCCTCAATGAGCCTAACAGACCGTTTCGGCACTTGTCAATCAGCGTACCAGATTGAAATTAAAACTCTTGTCAAGCGTTTGCGGGCGGGTGGCCGGGGCGGTCAGGGTGATGAAAAGAAAGAGGATGGTTTGATGGCAGCAAGGCCACTTTGCCGCGGGGAAAAGTCAGACCAGGAAAGCCAGAGGAGAAGATGCGGACCGCGACCTCGGCAGGCGTCATGCCACACCCTCCAGCGACCGGCCGACTCCGGTTTTTGTTGTCTGCCTTCTGCCTCCAGCCTTCTGCCTTCTCTCTTTTCGGCCTCTTTCATGCCGAATTTGTTTGTCTCCGTCTGGTTGTTCAGTCGCCAAAGTACCGGTCCGCCGGTCACCGCCGACTGCGGCTGAGAAGAGATAACCCCGCTACGAATTTGAGGCATGGCTGTCAGTACCTGCCACCCTGATGCAAAAGGGCAGTAGTGGACGCGGCCCCAAACGTAAGGCAGCGAGTCTGGACTCATCTTTCATCGAAAGGAGGGAGAGTCATGAGCCGGTCTTGAAGAACGTTCCAATCCCATGCACGGTCCGCCGACTGCACGTCAAAGTGAGCACCCAAATTGTTTCCGAGTGGCCGACAATCCGCACAGAACCACCGGCGCTGGTTGGACAAGGGTGTGCGAGCTGGACAGGAGCGAGAAGCCGGAAGTCACTCGTAGTAATTCGAGTCAGGGGTGTTCCTGGAAGAGTCCTGGGGCGGGCTTGAAGCCCGCCCCGGGAAATGGACAAGACCGCATCGGAAGGTCACTTCTCATTCAGTCTGACTGGCACAAGCTGGATGAGCGTCGAGGCTTCGGCAGGCCGGGTGTTCGTTCTGCCATTGCGGCGGTTTGCCATCAGTCGTACGCCGCGCGGCATCCGAAAGGCAACTGACTCGCCGATCGCTGGCATCTCGAGGGCGCGCACCAGAAGAGCGTTACCCTTGCGAACGCAGACGATCGCATTCCTGGTCGCAGAAACATCTCCGACCGGTCCGGCGAGAATCATGCCGTACGGACTTCCTTTCGCAGTACCGCGCACAACGACAAGGCCATGCCCGTTGTCTTGCGTACCATACTGCAGTGTGTAGTCCCCAGACGGCAACGTCATTGCCCCCCACTGGGCCTCAAAAGGAAGAGTGAATGTTCCGGTGAAATGGGTTGAATAGATAACCTGTCCTCTCGCCCCAGTGGCACCCATGGTGAACAGTACCAGAGAGAGTCCCGCCAAGGTCATCAGGCTTCGAATCGTTTTCATCACACACCTCCGAATATTGATTTGCCGCAGGCGGCTCGGGCAGTCTTGCCCCGTGTTTTGCTTTCCAGCGGCTTGGGTTCTTCAACCGCCTTCAACCTCTAAGGCGCAGGATGGCCACGGAAACTATCATCGCCGCCGAAGATTTTTTCACCGGTTATGCCTTTGGATTGCGCTGTCTGGCGTGGTATACTTGACCCAACTACAATCCTTTTCTCGTGGGGTCGAGCAATGCGGGGTGCGCCTTTAGGAAGCGAGGCCACGACACTGCTCCGGGCCTGGGGAGCAGGGGACCGGAACGCCCTCGACCGTCTTACCCCAATTGTCTACCAGGAACTGCGCCGCCTGGCGCGCGGCTACCTCAAGTGGGAGCGCCCCGGCCACACCCTGCAGGCTACGGCCCTGGTTAACGAAGCCTACATTCGCCTGGTGGATTACAAGCGCATGCAGTGGCAGGACCGCAACCACTTCTTCGCGGTCTCGGCCCAGTTGATGCGGCGCATTCTGGTGGAGCACGCGCGGCGCCATAATCTCAAACGCGGAAAGGGTCTGAAGCACGTCTCGCTGGACGATACAGCCGTGGTGGGCGGCAGTCCGGCTGGAGAGGTGCTGGCGCTCGATGACGCGCTGAATGAGCTGGCTCGCCTCGACGAGCGCAAAGCCAAGGTGGTTGAAATGCGATTTTTCGGCGGGCTCAGCGTGGAGGAAGTTGCTAACGTCCTCAACGTATCACCCATCACCGTGATGCGCGACTGGACCACGGCCAAAGCCTGGCTCTACCGCGAACTAACCGACGGGGAATCCGATGGACCCGGAACGATGGAAACAAGTCGATGAGCTCCTCCAGCAGGCGCTGGAACGCCCGGCGGACGAGCGCGAAGAGTTCCTGCGCCGTGCCTGCGGCGGCGATGAGGCGCTCGAGCGCGAGATCCGCTCACTGCTGGCCTCGCATCAGGAAGCTGGAAGCTTCCTGGAGAATCCCGCCGCGGACGCAGCCCGGCAGATCCTGGCGACGGAGCCGAGCCTAACGGGGGCCCCTTCACCTTCCCTAAAACTCGGCACAATGGTCGGACACTATTGTCTGAGCATGAAGATCGGCGAAGGCGGCATGGGAGAAGTTTATCGCGCCCGCGACACGAAGTTGCAACGCGATGTCGCCCTGAAAATCCTGCCGCAGGCCATGGCCCGTGACGCCGAGCGCATGGCGCGATTTGAACGCGAAGCGCAGGTGCTCGCTTCGCTCAATCATCCAAACATTGCGGCGATTTACGGAATTGAGGAATCAAACGGTATCCGCGCGTTGGCGATGGAGTTGGTGGAAGGCGAGACTCTGACCTATAAGAACGTAGGGGAGGGCTCTGCCCTCCCGCGGGAGCCCAAAGAGCTCCCCTACGATGAAGCCCTCCCAATCGCCAAGCAGATTGCCGAAGCACTC
>OBIZ01000048.1_pt1 | contig 20740 bp, 18 predicted proteins | sample 1519801 | NCBI WGS metagenome assembly OBIZ01 (sample SAMN01911456, study PRJEB22533) | soil metagenome | biome: Soil | place: Malaysia | collected 2012-04-30 | depth DG_metagenome m | reverse complement strand
AATCAAATTCTGGAAATCCATTCATGTTCACCACGTCCTTCACGACGCTGCTGTATCTGAAACCGCGGTCGGGTCAGTGCGGGATACTTGCATCCTGGACCCATAATACGCGTAATGCGAAACCACGGCGTAGCAGACCAGCGGAACGATCATGGCGATAGCCATGCTATGCCAAACTTCGTACAGGAGCCCCATGGCCGGCGGAGCAGCAGCACCACCGACGATGGCCATGATGATGAACGATCCCCCGAGCTTGGTGTTTGCCCCGAGGCCCTTGATGCCCAGCGCATAGATAGTGGGGAACATCAGGGACATAAAGAAGCTTGTCAGGAACATGGCTCCCACTCCTACCCAGCCGGGAAACAGCACCCCGACGGCCACAAGCCCCACATTGACGATTCCATATATCCCCATCAGCTTATTGGGCCGGAAAAACTTCATCAGGTAGGTTGCTATAAAACGGCCAATGCCGAATGCCACCAGACTTCCTGTGAGCAGATAGCCGGCGACTTTTTCAGATTGATGGGTGTAGTCCTGGATGTATTGGATGAGAAAGCTCCACGTTCCCACCTGCGCGCCGACGTAGAAGAACTGCGCAGAAACGCCCTGAAGAAAATGCGGGTAGTGCAAAAGGTCACTGAGCTTGCCCTTGTCGCGCGCATCTTTTTTCGCGGCTTCTTCCTTGATCTGGGGGAATTTTGTGCGCCAGATCAAAATCGCCATCACCCAGACGACTACGCCCAGAACGATGTAAGGATGGACCACTCTTAACGTTTCGCTTCTCAAATAGTCTGCGAGCGTGTCCTGGGCCTTGAGCGCATCGATCTGCTGGGTGCTCAATTCAATTCCCGAAAAGATAAAAACCGTACCCATCAAGGCTCCCGTAATCGATCCCAGCGGGTTAAATGACTGCGAGAGGTTCAGTCGCTGCTCGGAGCTTCTCGGGTCGCCCAGCACGGCAATAAACGTGTTCGAGCCCGTTTCAAGAAATGAAAGCCCGCTCGCGATGACGAACAGCGCAAAGAGAAAGAAGCCATAGCTGCCCACAATTGCTGCAGGCCAGAACAGGAAGGCTCCCGTTCCAAAGAGAAACAGGCCAGTGACAAGGCCCGCCTTGTATCCAAATCTCCGCATCAGAAAAGCGGCCGGCATGGCGAGGCAAAAATAGCCCAGATAAAACGCCGACTGCACCAGTCCGGCCTGGAAGCGCGTGATTTGAAACGAAGTCATGAACTGCTTGATGAGAATGTCATTCAGGTTGTTGGGAATGCCCCAGAGGAAGAACAGCGCTGTGACCAGAACAAAAGGCAGCGTGTTTCCAGGGGAAAACAATGGTGGACGGTTGTTGGCTTCAGATGTCATGTTCATTTCTCATGTCTGCAAGGCGCAAGGGTCGCTTGCGCATACGTATTCGCACTCTTTTGAACGCCCCGGTAAAATGGATTGGGAGTAACGCTTCAACCGCGCAGTTTGCGATACTCCTGGAGACACAGCTCCGCAGTTTTCATCTCGGAGTATCGGCTGCCTTCCTGCTCGATCAGGTAGTACTCAACGCCACCCACGCTCTCAGAGGCGGCAAAAATCTTCTTCCACGGCGCGAGGCCTTCGCTGAAGAGCACTTCATAGCCTCGCTTAGGGGCCCAATTTTTGAGATGCAGAGAGCGTATGCGGCCCGGATTTCTTTTGATCCAGGCCACCGGATCGTTGCCGGTCTCAAGACAGGTGCCTACATCGAGTTGCAGCATAATACTCTTGTCAGTATTTGCCGCTAGGACTTCGATTGGTTTCTGGCCGTCTACCGGTTTCCACTCAAGGTCATGATTGTGATAGCCGGCGTGCAAGCCGTGGGCTGCCATCGTGTGGTTCGCTTTGTTCAGCGACTCGGCAACCCGCTTCCAGTCGTCAATGGTGGTCACCCTGCCGGGCGAAGCCATGACGACGTAGTGCGATCCAAGAATATTGTTCAACTCTATCGCCTTGCCGATTCCGTCCGGTGCGAAGGATTTTGCGCTATTATGCGTGGAATAGCAGCGGATACCCAGAGTGTCCATCTCGTGGCGAACCTTCCTGGCTTCGCTCGGCGTCCAATCGTAGTAGGGCGAGTAAAATTCCACGCACTCGTATCCCATTTTGGCGACCTGCCTGACCGTTCCGGCCAAATCTTTCTCCAGATCATTGCGGACCGAATACAACTCCAGCCCGATCGGAATGTGTTTCGCGGCAGCGGCCGCCACTGCGGCCGCCCCCAACGGAGCCGCCGCAAAGAACGCCAGAAATGAGCGACGTGAGTAAGCATCAAGCTTTTTCATAGTAGCCACACAATACCACAAGAGCGGAAATTCCATCACCCGAAAAGAAGGGGTGTGTGCAGTTGTCTGACTGCGGAGTGCCGTCAATTGCTTACGCCATGCCTGGAATTAGGCTGAGAGTGCTGAGGGCCGCCGACTAGGAATCTTGGGTGGGGGAGAGGGAAGTTCCGGGTGAGGGCCGGGGGCGAAATTTCTCTTGACAAGGATACCGTTCGGCCCTATATATCGTGGTGAGGGAAGTACAGGGATACAAGATGTTGACCCTGTGCATGGCTTTTGAACCCGTGAGGGAAGGAGGACTATGGCCGCTAAGAAGAAAGCAAAACCCAAGGCAAAGAAAAAGAAATAAGGGTATCCAATCACCAACGGTTTGTTTTTCCAGGCCCGCCTTCCTTCCTAGGCGGGCTTGGTGCTTTTAGGGGGATTTTTGCCAGGCATGGCGGAAAAACTGGTCAGGAAGAAGATGAAAACTCTTCGTCTCCGTCTGCTTGTTCAGTGGGGGTAGGAGAGCTGCTGCTATCGGAGACAAAGTGGCCTCGGTTACGCTTCATCTCCCATCTCCGGATTGGGAATCGGTTCTCGTGGTTCCAGGTGGGCCCTGCGTGCAACCAACGAACCTGGAAAGCTGCGGATGCGATGGTTGTATGTGCTGACTAGTTCGTTGAAGAACTCCTGCTGCTCCTCGATACTTCTTTCCAGTTCGGCATTCTGCTTTCTGATTTTGATGAAGCTGTTGTTTGACTTCAGTCCCGGGTAGTCCGCAGCGATTTTGAAGATTGCTTCCAGCGCACCCGCCATGGCGATATCGGCCAGCGACTTTTCCTGCATGGTCCGTGCCTTGAGGTAATCCGCCCGTGCCCGGGAAATGGGCTCAAAGGCCTCATGGTCAGGCGGCATATATCCACGGCATGTTCCAAGGAGTTTGGGGATCTCGTCATGCCGCTGTTTCAGCAGCGCGTCGATGCCTGCCCAGGTTTTGTCCAGGTCGATCCTCATCCGCAACATGTTGCGGCGGGTCCTGGAGAAATAAAATCGAATTGCCAGAACGGCCAGAACAACGACCGGGACTGCAATCCATATCCAACCGCCATGCATATAAGAAAACTCCCTCTATGAATCCGCCTCATTATATCTACAGGCACCGGCGCCTGAAGCCTTTGCGCCGCACATCCTCTTGCCTGCGACAATGCGAGCAACATCTTTTCCCCGGGGAAGGGACGTTGAATTAAGTTACCACAACTTGAGTGAAATTAGGCCTGCAGGAGAATTGCCGCCTGAGGAGCGCCAGGCAAGCCGGCGCATCCTCTGCAGCAGGCCGAACAGAGACAGTTCATCCACTGAATTATGGCTGATCTATCTCGCCGGGCAGAATCCAAAATGCTGCAATCAGTTTTGGGGCGATGGCTCAGGAACAGCTTCGCCGTCTTTGCGCGGGTCTGAGGCGCCGTTGTTTACTCCGGTTGCCGAATTGTGAAGGACGGCCTGACCGCCACCGACCCATTCCGCAAAGGGCCCCGCAACTCGAAGGTCATATCCCAGCACGGAAAGTCCGGTGAGGGTTGCTTTCGGGACACGGCTTTCGATCAGATAGCTGCAACCGCCCCGCCCGAACTTGTTAAACCGCGGCGCCTCGAGTGCCTGCTGGATGTTCATCTGGTAATCCACAACGTCCGAAACGAACTGCGCGTGGGCCAGTGGCTGGTTTCCTCCGCGCATGATGCCGAACCCGATATGGAGGTCACCGCGCTCCATGAAGGCCGGGATAATTGTATGGAAAGGCCGTTTGTGCGGAGCAAGCACGTCGGGACTGCCGGGTCTTAGCGTGAATCCGGTGGCACGGTTCTGCAGGATGATGCCGTAGCCGCGCACCGCAACTCCCGATCCAAATGCGCCCGCAAGGCTCTGGATCAGGGAAACGATGTTTCCGTCGCGATCCACTGTGGTGAGGTAGCTGGTGTCCGTTCCGGGATGGGGAGTTGCGAAAGCAATGTTGGGATCCGCGCCGGGCGGCGTGCCGGGCTGAAAATCGCATTTCGCCTGACCAGCGTCAATCAGGCCGGCCCGCGTTTTGGCGTAATCCACCGAGAGCATTCCCTGCACGGGCACTTTGGCGAAACGGGGGTCTCCCACGTAGCGATGCAGGTCCGCGTAAGCCAGTTGCTGCGCCTGCATTTCAATATGATATCTCTCCGCGCTTTCTGCTCCATAGGTCGAAAGCGGGAACTGCCCCATGATGTTCAGCATCATAAGCGCGGCGATGCCCTGTGAGTTGGGAGGAATTTCAAATACCTTCCAGCCGCGGTAGTCGGTTTGAATCGGTTCCACCCATTCTGCCTTGTACTCGCTCAGGTCCTGCGCGCTGATAACTCCGCCGAGTTCCTGGGACGTTTTCACAATTGCCTGCGCGATGGCACCGTCGTAGAACGCGCGTTCACCCTCGTTTGCCACCAGTTCGAGCGCCTTGGCGTACTCGGGATTGCGGAAGATCTCGCCGAGTTTTAGCGGCTGTCCTCCAGGAAGATAAACGCGGGTTGCCTCCTTATCTTTGCGCAGCACAGCGGCGTATGCCGGCCAGTACATGCTGTTCCATTGGGCAATCGGGAAGCCGTGCGAAGCATAATAAATAGCCGGCTGGAAGAGCTCTTTCCATGGAAGCTTGCCGAACCGCTGGTGCAGTTCCCACCAGCCCATCACGCAGCCCGGCACGCTGACCGAAAGAATTCCTGTTCCCGGAATGCGCTTCAGGCCTTTGGACTCGAGGTATGCCAGCGTGAGTCCCTCCGGGGCCCAGCCGCTCGAGTTCAGTCCGCTGACCTTGCCGCTCTTTGAGTCATAGTCGATCGCGAAGAGGTCGCCCCCCATGCCATTCATCATGGGCTGCATCACACCCATCGTTGCGCTCGTCGCAATCGCCGCGTCGGCTGCCGAGCCGCCTTTGGCGAGGATTGACGCCCCTGCCTGGGCGGCAAGGGGTTGTTCCGCGGCAGCGATCCCGAGTTGTGATGAAACCATGGAACGACCCTGCGACCAGGTCATTATCCTTTCAGACCGTAGCAGCGGAACGGCCATCCCTGCGCATACTGCAAGAACCAGCAGAATCAACAATCCCCTCTTCATGTGTCACCTCCCCATTTCCGTTGCGGGCGGCCCGCCCGCTCTCTCCTGAGTGTGGCCGCCGTGAGCTGTTGCAGGTAGTCTTTAAACGCCGGGAATATTTTGCCTTGAGGCATGGGTTTGCGGGTAGTGGAAAATGGAAAATCAGGCGGGCAGAGACCCTGAAGTCCCTGCCCGCTGTTGTTAGTGGACCTGTTTATGCCGTGGTTTCATCACGGCAGGTTCAGATCAGCTGGCACACTACAGGATGCGCCGGCAGGCAGCGTTAGAAATCAACCTCCGCTCCTATCTGGAAAATCCTCTCTCCGAATGTGCTGGTGATCTGTCCAAAACTGCCACCGCAAACACCAGTGGTTGTAATTGAACAGTTTGTGTTCGGATTGTTCCAGTGAGGAGTGTTGCTTAAGTTCAGCATTTCAAACCGCATCGCCAGGTTAAACCGCTCCGCAAACTTGAAATTGCGGAAAACGCTGAAGTCGAGCTGCGCAAGGCCCGGCCCGCGCAGCCAGGAAAGGGCCCGCCCCGCCGTGCCAAGGCGCGCGGTCGTGACAGGCACGAAAGCGTCCGTGTTAAACCACAACTGGCGGGGCCCGGTGCCCTTGACCATATCCAGCGCTCCACCTGTGTCCGGTACCTGGCTGGTTGCCGGAGTATTAAGGAATGAACTGGTCTGAGTGACGGTCAACGGACTGCCCGAAAGTGCAGTCAGTACACCATTGGTCTGCCACCCTCCCAGAACGTATCGGGCTGCGGTGTTCGAGTTGGCCCACCTCTGGCCTGCACCAAACGGCAGATGATAGACGAACGCCATCTTCAGCACGTGGGTGTGGTCAAAGAACGGGGCTCCACGGTTGAAGGGCTGGCATCCCTGCGGCAGAGCTGAAGAGGGAGGACAATTAAATCGGAGGCCGCTATTCGACGATGAAGCTGCTTCGTCGTCCTCATAAGCGATTGTATGCGAGTAGGTGTATGCTCCCTGCAAAAACAGGCCGTTGGAAACCCTGCGATTGAGCGATACCTGCAGGGAATTGTAATGAGAGTCCAGATAGCCCTGCCCCTGCAGAGTCTTGATATGACGGCCGAAGACGTCAAGAGGCTGTCCGGAGCCGCCGGTGCCCAGAGGCGCAGCGTTGATGTCCCGGGCGTTGAACTCGTGCACAAGGTGGTTCCCCACGTAGCCGACGTTCAGCAGAATGTCGCCGGGAATCTTTCTCTCCACCGTGAGATTCCAGGACTCCACATATGCGCGTTTGAACTCGCCGGGACCCAGGCTCCCGACGACGACATTTGTGGGGGGGGTGAGTACGCCCGACTGGAACCCGGCCGGACCGACGATGAGCGGCACCCCATCCTGCAATCCGGGGATGGCATTGGCAGTGTTCGAAGCAAGACTGAAGGTTGAAACCGGAAGGAACCGGGTGACGTTGCTGTTGCCTGAGAGAAAGTTGTCCGCGGCGATAGTGTAGGGGAAGAACCCGCGCAAGGGTCTCTCGAGTGGCAGTGTGTCGTAAGTGATTCCGAAAGCGGTGCGGACCACCGTCTTGCTGTCAAGCTGATAGGCCAGCCCCAGCCGCGGGGCGAACAGCTTCTTGCTGCTGCTTGCGGCGAGAGGTGTGTTGTCGAGGTGCGTGCCGTTGTTTCCCAGCCCGCCCAGAAACAGCTGGTTGGTGCTTGCATCATAGACTTCAAACTTGCTGGCGCCGTCGCGAGTGATCAGCGGGAAATACTCCCACCGGAGTCCGGCCGTCACAGTGAACCTGGGCGTTATCCGGTAGGTGTCTCCGACGTAGAGGGCCTCCTGCCAATCCTTGTTGGTGAGTTTGATGAACTGCTGGCCGTTCTGGACTTCGTTCGCCAGGCCGAGGTTGAATTCGGCGATTGCATTCCAGGGTGCGGAGTTGAAGCCAACCGGATTGCCGCCACTATCATAGAGCTGTGGTTGCGCTCCGGTCCCGCCCAAATCCGTTGCCAGGTTGAGGAACGTGTTGTCGGATGAAGTAAAGACGTTTCCGCGCACGCAGCAAAGGATCTCCGGCTGCCAGTGGTTCAGGTGATTGTGGGCGGCATCGAATCCAAACACAATCGAATGCTTGCCCTTGATCCAGGTTGCGTTTTCATCGAGCGTCAACTGCCAGTCGTTGCGGAACATCGGTTCCCATGACTGGTTGGTTCCGAGTGTCGTGAAGCCGCCGCCAAGGGTAATCCCCGGCATGCCGCTATAACGCGGGTCGTCTACAGGCGTGTTGCTGTTGGTCAGGCCGAGAACACTCTGGCCGTAATTCTGGCCGAAGTCCGGCAGCTTGTTGTTTTCACTCATGCGGGTGAAGCCGATGTGACCTGTCAGGACAAGATCGGACTTTGCGGTCCAGGAATGGCCGATGGTCACGGTTTGGGCCGTGTCGTCGGTTATTCCCGTGCCGCCGCCCTGTCCGGCGATGCCGTAATCACTGCCGTCGTTCAGCAGAGCTTTCTGCAAAGTGTACTTGCCCCACAAAGACTGGCGGTCGCTGATGTTGTAGTCAATCTTTCCAGTGTAGATGTTTCGGTTCCAGTTTGAGTTTCTCAACCGGATGTCGTTCTGCGCTGTATTCTCGGTAAACGGCTGGCCGAGCGTGTTGTTCGGCGTATAAGGGTCCATCAATTGCCAGAAATTGGTGGCTCCCGCATACATCCGGCCGGCAGGAATCACGTTCAAAACGCCCCCGGATGAGAAGACTTGACGGTTCTGGCCAGTCGCTGTGTTTCCGGTAGTCGGGTCAAAAACCATGCCTTCCTGCAACTGAACCATATTGCCTTCCGTAGTTTGCACCATTATTGGGGCAGTTGAGGTGCAGTTGCCGTTGGCATCCATCGCAGTACACGTGTAAAGGTTGTTGCCCAGGTAACTCGAAAAGTCCCCGCCCCGCATGTCCAGTGGAGCAATCAGGCCAGTGTCCGCGGCGTTTTGGCGCTGGAAGTATCCATCCCAGTTGCCGAAGAAAAACACCTTGTTCTTGATTATTGGCCCACCGACGGCCACGCCGTCGTTGTTCCGAATGTCTTTCGGCTTCTTGCCGGAAGTATGAACAAGAGCATTTTGCGCATTCAGTGAAGCGTTGGTGTTGTACCCGTAAATGTTTCCGTGGATCTGGTTTGTTCCGGACTTGGTGATGACGTCGGTTGCAGCGCCGGCTGTCAGTCCTTTTTGGACATTAAAGTTGGAAGTCTGCACGTTGACTTCCTCCACCGTCGCCGCCGGCGGTACCAGCACCATGTGGTCGGGCAGCCACAGAAACACGTTGGTAGCGCCATCCACGCGTGAAGTGTTGATGTGCTGCGGCAGGCCGTTCGAGTTAATAGCCAGTGAACGGTCCGGAGTGTCAGCCAGCGAGTTGGGGTAGTTGTTCTGAATGGCCGAGAGAGAAACAACACCCGGAGCCAGAAGTTCGACGCTCTGGAAATTATGGTAGATGTTCAGCGGCAGGTTCTGGACTGCATAGCTGCTGATAGTCGTGTGGACGTCGGTTGTCTGCGTTTGCAGCGCCGCGGCAGAGCCGGATACGGTGACTTCCTGGCTGACGGCTCCAACAGACAGTTGCACGTTTTGCTGGTTGGTTGAACCAACGCTGACAGTGATGCCGGTGTGCTTAACAGGTTTGAAGCCCTGCGCCGTTACGCTGAGCGTGTAGGTTCCCGCGGGGAGGTCTGTAATATGGTAGTCACCCGCAGAGGCCGAAGTTACATTGCGGGTGAAACCTGTGTTGTCATTGATAATCGTGATGGCCGCCCCTGGCACCACAGCGCCAGTTTGGTCGGTAACGGTTCCAGCGACTGAACCATAAAGGACTTGAGCGTTTAACCTTCCGACCGAAATAAATCCAAGAATGGCGGCAAGAACAAGCCATAGGGTGAGCTTGTGCACAGACTGAAACTTCATACTGCCACACCTCCATCTTCCTAGTGTTGGAGAGAAGCCTCAGACCGACGAAGGGCCAAGCCGACAAAGCGAGCTTAAGCGGCCCAGCCGTATGCTTGCAATGGAAAGTGAAATGCCCTCGGTTTACAGGTTTATTATTGGCACAGGCACAAATTGATTGTCAATGAATTCTTTCGCCCGATATCGTTTTTTCTAAAGTGGATGACAATTCGGAAGCTTCCGTGGATATACGGAATACTTTTTCGAAAAAAATGGAAGCTTGGCGGCGGACGAAACCCGGGCTTTTTGCCGGACCTATTAAGTTAAGGACAGTTTGATACCCGGCTTGCCTATCTCTCCGGTATGATAAAAGTTTGGGCTCAATGGATTGCTGCCGGGCATGCTCGGTTTGGCTGACACGCGGATGCCCCGGCCGCCTGCTGGTCTTCGCTTAAAACGCCATGTCCCGCTTTCGCATTCTTGAGCACACAGCCGACATCGGATTTGAAGCCTTCGGCTCCACACTTGTGGAAGTGTTTGAAAATGCCGCCCGGGCACTGGCTACTCTGATTGCAGACCCCGCCATGGTCGAGCCCGGTGAAGAGGTTCACATTGAAGTTCAGGGCGCGGACCCGCCTGATCTTCTGGTAAACTGGCTTAGTGAAATTCTTTTCCAGCATGACGCCGAGCGCTGGTTGTTCCACGATTTCAGAGTTGAGAGTCTTGACGATCATGCCGTCACAGGCATAGCCTGGGGCGAAAAGATTGACCAGGCACGGCACCAGACCAACCTGATGGTCAAAGCCATTACTTACCATCAACTGAGCCTGCAGCAAACGGCGGGCGGGTGGCGCGCGCAGGTTTACGTGGACATCTGAGATGCAATGTCATGGCCCGGCGCGCTTGCCGGCTTCTCAAAATCAATCCAGAGGTTCCGCTTCGTCCCGCGGTCCCGCATATTGGGTCTCCGCATCATCCTGTTGCAGCAAGCGGATGTTTGTCTTCCTCTTTGCAATAGTGACGGCGGTCCTGTTGGCTATGCCACTGATGGCCCTTGCGACCGACGACAGTTACTATGACATCCAGGAAGTCAAGCCGAACGTTTTTGTCTGGGTCGCGAAAGATATCCTTAACCAGGAGGGTGACCCGGAGTTCAACCGCGCCGGCAACGCAGGCTTTATCATCACGCCTGAGGGCGTGGTTGTGATCAATACCACCAACAGTCCCTTCAATGCGCGTGCCCTGCTGTTTGAGATCCGCAAGCGCACCGGGCAGCCCGTGCGCTACGTCATCAACACCAGTGCATCGCCTGATCTGATGCTGGGCAATGAAGCGTTTGAGGATTTCCAGCCGTCCATCCTTTCCACGCCCGCTGCTGCCCAGGCGATTCACAATTACAAGAAAGAATTTTCCGCCCGCATCGAAGGCAACTGGAAAATCGCAGCCAGCATGCGCGGCATCCATCCTCTTCCGCCCACCGGCACTTTTGAGAAAGAAGATACCATCAAGGTGGGAGGCCAGGAGATCAGGCTGATCAACCTGGGTGATAACTTTTCGCCAGGCGATGCTGCCGTCTATCTGCCGGGCTCGAAGGTGCTTTTTCTGGGTAATGTTTTTGAAAATGAATACATTCCCCGCACCGGCACTGCGAACATGGAGCAATGGATCGAGACGCTGGGCAAGGTGGAGTCGTGGGATGTTGATGTCTTTGTTCCAGGACACGGCCAGCCCGCCGGAAAAGCCCGGGTGCAGCAATTCCGCGGCTTTCTTGAATGGCTCTGCGGCCGGGTGCGCTCCGGAATGCAGAGCGGCAAAAGCCTGGTGCAAATCCAGGCCGAGCTGGTCCCATTCCCGAACTTGCACTGGCATGCGCCGGAACTTGAGTCCGAGGCCGTCGCGGGCGTCTTCCGCCTGCTGTCCAAGACCGAAAGCCAGGCTTCGTCAACTGCTGAAACACCAAGTCCCTAAACTAAAGGAGTTAACCCATGAACAATCCACGGCGAGCTTTCCTTGCCGCGCTTCCTGCCCTGATGGCCACCAGTGCGCTGGCGGCTGAAAAGAGTTATCTGCCCTCAAAGGTTTATGAGTTTTCGCAACTGCCGGTGCATCACGGCAAGACCAACACCTCCCGCCCCGTCTTCGACGGCCTCACCCATGAAGATTGCCGTATTGAAGTGCATGAATCAGACCTCGCCCCCGGCGCCATGCCCCATCCGCCCCACCACCACTCGCATGAAGAGATGTTCCTCGTTCGCCAGGGCACGCTGGAGGTTACCATCAGCGGAAAATCTTCCAAGGCGGGACCGGGTTCCGTGGCCTTTATCTCTTCCAATGACGTTCACGGAATTCGCAACGTGGGTGACAATCACGCTCAATATTTTGTGCTGGCCATCCATCGGCCCGGCGCAAAAGAGGACTGACCGGTGACCGACTGGAAAGAACACGGCATTCGCATTGTGCGCGCCGGTGAACTGGACCCCAACACGCCGCAGACTCCCGGGATGACACGGGAGGCCGCCATCACCCACGCGCGCACCGGAGCCAGCAAGCTGTGGGCGGGAACGGTAGTGGTTGCACCCGCGGTCGCCAGTGGCGCGCACCATCACGGCGAGCTCGAAACCGTGCTCTACATTGTGCGCGGACGCGCTCGCTTCCGCTGGGGCGATCAATTGGAATACGTTGCTGAAGCTGGACCCGGCGATTTTATCTACGTTCCGCCATACGTCCCGCACCAGGAAATGAACGCCCGCCGTGATGAGCCCGTGGAAGCCGTGGTGGTTCGCAGCGGCCAGGAACCCATCGTGGTGAACCTCGATATCCCCAGCCCCGAGCCCGGCACCTCCCACGCCGAAAAGGATGCCTTCCATTCGAAGAAGTAAGAGTTTTCCCTCAAAGGTTAAGGCACTCGAATGGATTGGGGACGGGCTCCGCGTGGCACAATTGAAGTCGTACCTTTCGCTAGTGCCAGGAAAAATAGAGCGCTGATGAGGCGGTTACTTTTCGAGACATGCTTTACTTGAGTGAGGGGGCGAGGAAAAAACAGAACAGGAAGAAAATCAGAACGAACAACCCACCTGCTACCCGTATGATGCGATCGACCCTTTCCCTGGAATCACCCGGGCCCGGACGCATTCCACTCCAGATCGTGTGCACGAACAAGCTTCCGTAACCAACAAACCCCAAAACGTGCCATAACCCCCCTGAATGCCAGTGCATAGTATTTCAACTCCCGGCAGCCATCCGCCCACGATGAATCGGGGCCCTTTTCGGATCATCGCATGCGCCACCGGTCCCCGAGAAAATCAAATTGCCGCCCAAAAGGCGGCGCTACAAATCTGTTACGGCTAGCTTTCCACTGCCTTGCGGCAGTAGGCATAGCACTTCTTCATTTCGGCGATGGTATCCATACCCTTCTCGCCGTACTCGTACTCGATGTTGGCGGGAATCTTCCAGTGGTTGTCGCGCAGCAGGTGGAGCACGGCCGTAATGGGCGTATCGCCTTCGCCGAAGGGAAGATTATCACCGTGGTTCTTTTTGCGGTCTTTGATGTGGAGCGTCACCATCTTCTCGTGATATTTGCGCAGGAAGCTCACGGCATCCTGGTTGGCGGCGGTGAAATGCCCGATGTCGAGATTGATGCCGAGGTAAGGCGAAGCGCCCTTCAGCGCGCGCTCGAAACTGTCGGCGGTGGAGAATTCGTCGGGGTCGCTCGTTTCGTCATGGCCGTGGAAGCCAACCGTGATTTTGTACTTCTGCGCCAGCAGGTCCACCTGGTGCGCCAGGCTCACATTGGAAGAGGCGGTGATGAATTTCACACCCAGCGCGCGAGCCATCTGAAAGCCGCGGTCCATTTCGTCGTGCGTAAAATCCTTGCGAAAGCTGTAGTTGTAGGCGTAAAGCTCGATGCCGGCCTTGTCGAATTTCTGCCGCACTTCGTGGAAGTGGCTCATGGGTACCGTCAGCCGCCACTTGCGAAGCGCCTCACCCTTGAGATGTTCGGGCTCAACGTGGCCCTGGTAAAGTTCGCATTCGCTGAGCCCCACAGTCAGAAATCCCTGGATGGCGGCATCCAGTGGCCGGTCGCGAAAAGAATAACTCTGCGCTCCAATCGTCACTCCACGCACAACGGAATTCACCTTCGGCGCGGCGAAAAGTGATCTTTCTGCCAGCAGTACGCCGGCGGTTCCCGCAACAAGAATTTTTCCGGCTTCACGCCGGGATATCAGGCCCATAAGTCCTCCTCCAGGATCAGTTCTTGAAAAGCGGCTCCAAGTATAGAAGCGAGTTTGCCCGCGCGCAAGAGGGCTGGGGCGCAGCCATCGAAACAGTTGCGCCTCCTGGCCATCCCTGGTAACCCGCCACTTGTGGGCCATGTGCGAATTTCGTCCTGACAATCCGGGTCTCCTGGTGCCATACTTCGCAGTGGGTTTCGGGTTGGCAGGTTCCTCCGCTTCCCCGCTATCAATTCCGGGCCCGGTTATTTGACAGTGGATTTCATGAAGTCCCCTACGTATTTCTCCACTGAAGGTATTAAGAGAGCGAAACTCATCGCGGGTGAGACAGGCCACATCCATCTAGGGCTCGATGGGGGTTCGATTTCGTATTGGGATGCAACAAAGTACGATTGGGCTATAATGCCGGGCAACCACCAGGTGATGGTTGGCGCGTCCCCGCGCGACATCTGGCTTCAGGATGAGCTCTCTGTCAATTGAGTTGTACGTTGGCTGGGAAGATGCTGATTGGGCGGCGCCTCCGCCGCCCAATCAGCCTGGGCTGTCCTTGTGGTCTACAGCCTCGGTTTTTCCGGTTTGATACCTTGCAAAGAGCTGCCTACTCATTATTAGTGGCGGTGGCCGCCGTGCCATCCTCGACCACTATGGATGTTGAATACAATGCCAGTTCCCCAGTATCCATAGGGACGTCCCCAGCCCCAGTAAGGTGAGTAGTAGCCGGGCCAGCCGTAGTAGCCCCCATAGACAGGATAACCGTAGGGTGGACGCTGCGGGTAATAGCGGTCGGGCCTTCGCTGCAAAGCATCCTGAGGATAGTCCTGCTGGTCCACGGGGCGGAAGGCCGCCTGGCCCTGGAGCGTTGAGATGTCGGCCGATGATTCCAGCCGGAAGGTCAGCAGCGCTTCAGGCGGAATCACCGTGGGACGCCCACGGGTCAGCAGCACGCCTGCAACGCCCGCCGCGGCGCCAATCCCCGCGCCGATCGCTGCGCCATGTCCTTCTCCGGCAATTGCGCCAATCATGGCGCCGACGCCAGTTGTGGTTCCGACCGCCTGCGCGTCACGTCCTTTGGTTGTGCCGCCGGAAGCCTGTACCAATTGCGTGTGGACGGGCACCTGCTGGCCGTTAACCAGCGTCATCCTCGTCAGGGCGATTTCCAACTTCGAAGTTCCTTTAACGCGCCCACCTTTCAATGAATTCAGAACCCTGCCTTCGATGGTCTGGCCGCGCCGAGCCACCACCCAACCGTTCACCACCACGGGTTGTTCAAGGGTTGCAATAAAACCGTCACCGGACCGATTGTGATCGGTCGAAAGCGCCTGGTTCAGCCGTACTGATACCAATGTTCCGGAGGCCAGGTGCAGGCTGGGAGGAACGGTCTGGTCCTGCAAGTCGGCGCTGCCAAACGGTTGTGATGGGCCCGCCGCCCGCGAGGGCGCCTGGGCTGGCTGTGACGGTGCGGTCTGTGATGGTGCGGGCTGCGAATATTCCACGCTGGCGGGAGGTGTGGAAGTTGATTCGTTCACGCTGAGGCTGTCAATCACCTTCACCACGCCCGGCTCCATGCTGGCAATGCGGTCAACCGCCGCCTGCTGGGCCTGCGTATCCACGGTGCCGGTCAGCGTGACAACGCCGTCCTGAGTTGACACGCGGATGTCCTGCATCTTCAGCGATGGGTCCTGGAAGAGCTTGGCCTGGATGGATGTGGTGATAGCGATGTCATCCCTGTCCTGCGTGTCCTGCGGACTGGCCATCAACAGGCTGGAGCTCAGAAAAAAGAGCCCACTGAGTACTATAGCCATCCACTTCAATTCATGTTTACGCATCACGCCCCCCTTGGCAGCCTGAATTGTCAAGCCATGTGGTGCTACTCCCTGCTTCCTGATTTGTCACCGTTGATGGCTGCCATTCGATCACACTATCCTCTTCCCATTTCATTCGACGCCGACCTGCGAAGCTGAGTTTGCAACAGCCTGAAAATTTTACGTAAAAACTCAACCTGCTGGCGCATTCTCAATCAACTTCTTAGCCGGCGCCGAGTCCTGCTTCCGGCATACTACGGGCACGTTATGTTCCATTTTGGACCAAACCATGAAATTCTCAAACTGGGTTGGACCAACCACTCGCCTCAGATGACACCACAAGTGGACGCTCGGCCGGTCGCGAACGGCTGATTGCTTGTCCCAATAAGCACCTTGGGCCTGTCTGGTGCTCGTTTGCTTAAACCCGCAAGTGGGGGGCAAGTTGCGCCCGGGATGGCGTGAAGGAATGATCCCGGGGCAGGAAGGCATTCGGAATCAGTGCATTGGAAGCTGGCGGACAGACTACCAAAGGACCTTGGGGTCGCCAATTGGTGACCCTCAGCCATTGGCGATGTGTTCTCATCGTAACCATCCGGCGGGATTCTTGGTGGAATTCTGGGGGATTTGCAGCGCCCGGCAACAAAGTTGCACAAGCCGGTGTCCATTGGCATTAGTGGCCAATTCGGGCCGGTAGAAACATGTACTGGCTGACCGCAACTCTTTGGCCGGTCATGTGTTATATAAGGTGTGGACGCGATGGTGGTTGACTCGGATCTCGACTTGATGTTGCGGGTTCGCGAGGGCGATGCAGGCTCTTTCGACGAACTTTTACGGCGCTATCGCACGCCGCTGGTCAAATACTTTTGCAGGATGTTACGCGATGAGGCCCTGGCGGAAGATCTGGCCCAGGAGGCCTTTCTCCGCGTTTACAATGCCCGCCATCGCTATCGTCCGGACGCGCGCTTCACCACCTGGCTCTACCGGATTGCGACGAACCTTGCGCTGAATGCCATCCGGGACGCGAAGGGCCGTCAACGCCAGGACGGAAATGGCTCAACCCGGGACGGCGAAACATCGTTCGAATTTGTTGATCCCAGGGCTTCGGTTGAGCAGCAAATGATTGAGACTGATCGCGGCCGTATGATCCGGGAAGCCATCGAGGCGCTGCCGGAAAATCAGCGCGCTGCCGTGATTCTGCACAAGTACCAGGACGTGGATTACAGGCAGATTGCCGGGATTTTGAAGGTTTCCGAGAGCGCCGTGAAATCGTTGTTGTTCCGTGCTTATGAAACCCTTCGCGTGCGCCTCGAGCCGCTCGTCAGGGGAGGGCAGTTATGAAGTGCCATGACCGTGAAAAACTGTTTCTGTTTGTCCACCGGATGCTGGCGCCGGATGAGGCAGACGTAATGCGCCAGCATGTTGCCGACTGCGCCAATTGCGCGAGGGTTGTGGATGAACACCGCAAGCTGGAGGTGGCGCTCGGCGACTGGAACGTAGCCGAACCTTCCCCCTGGTTTGACGCCAAAGTCCGGGCCCGGGTGGCCGCAAGCGAACAGAAGAATGCCGGATTTTTCGGGTTCGGAAGGGTGCGGGTACTGGCCGCAGGGATGGCCGCAATAGCCCTGATACTGGTTGCAGTGGTGCTTTTCAACCACCAAAAGGTGGCCGAAATCAACCAACCGCCGGGCAGCCAGGAGCAGACTACAGTTACAGCCGTCCAGCCCCAGGTACCAGCAACAACTGCGGCCATTCGTCAGCCTCTGCCCCCTGAAGAACAGCTGAAAATGGACGAGAACCTTTCAGTACTGGAAGATTATGAGGTGGTCGCAAACTTCGACGCGCTTTCGGAGCTTCCCCAGGCCAATGACAACTAGGCATGATGGAAAAGGGGCATTGAGTTTTGCCGACCTGGAACATGCGCACTTTCGTATGTCGGGACCGGAATGATATTGAAATGAGAGTCTGGACACACAAATCGAGAACGCAGCCGTCAGGCCGGGTCCGCCGCTGGCGCCTTGTGGGCCTGCTGGCCGCGCTGCTGGCAGGGTTGCTGATTTCGGCGCTCCCGGCGTTTTCGCAGACCAGGGCTGAGCAGAGGCGGGAAATCCGCCAGGCCCGGAGAATGCGAGCGCGGCAGGCGCTGCGGCGTGCCGGGTTTTTTGCCAGGCTTCGTGACCTGCCGCCCAAAGAACAGGAGCGCATTCTCAAGAATGACAAACGCTTCCAGAACCTCCCTCCGGAACGCCAGCAGCGGATCCGGGAAAATCTCCAGCGCTGGAACCAGCTCTCGCCGGACCAGAAGGAACAGGTCCGAAAGCGGGAGGAAATCTTCTCGCAGCTCACTCCGGAGCAGCGCCAGAACGTGCGGGAGATGTCAGGAGAGTGGCGCAACCTGCGCCCGGCGGAACGGGTCCGGGTGCGGATGGCGCTCCGTCGCATGCGCGGCATGACGCCGGAGGAACGGCAGAAGTTTCTCGACAGCCCGCAGTTCCGCGGACACTTTTCACCCGAAGAGCAAAAGATCGTGCGCGGCCTTGGCGAGCTCTTTCCTGACGCAGACGCGCCGGAGCAGTAATTTTCTCTCTCATCAAACTGCAACCACCGCCTCACAAAAGCCAAGGGTTTCCCCTTCGGCGTTGACTTATCGTTTGCCGCTCCCTATGATTGGGGCACTGTTTCGTGGGGAGACGTTTTTTGGACGACAATAGCGTTTCGCATTATCGTGTACTCGAAAAGCTCGACGGCGGGGGGATGGGTGTTGTCTACAAAGACGAGCACACCACGCTTGGGCGGCTCGTCGCAAGGAGGTCCCTGGGATATGATTGTCAATATTAAGACTCATGAGCTTTCGCCTGATATTACTGCGATGACTTTCACCGGCCGCCTCATTCGAGGGAATAAGTGGAATGATGTAGAGTTTGTCATCCGGGAACGCATCAAGCAGGGGCTGAGAAACCTCGTACTGGATTTCAGTGAACTGAATTACATCGACAGTGCAGGTATAGGCTTTGTCGCCGTTTGCATCGGCTTGATAGAACAGCAGGGAGGCAAGCTCGCCATCTCCGGCGCGGCGGGGCAAGTGAAGCAGTTGCTGACGATGACGCATCTTGACCACACAGTGGGGATCTACCCGGACATCCCCTCAGCCCAGAGGGCCCTCTCCGAGCCAGCCGCGCCAACACAGGCGTAATTCGAGCATTCCAGATGGGCTTTGTCACACTCAAGCATCAACCCCGGCCGTCCTTTCGGCCCCTATGCAAAATCTTGCCTAAAATATTGATTCGAGGTAATACTTAGCTTGAGGGCCGTCCTGCCCCGGGCGCAGGATGCAACCAGGCCGGTACGGCTGACGTCTAAGACCGCTGAGGGGCAACAGTTTACCAGTTGAGAATGCGACTACGGCGATAGAGTCCCCAGCGAACCATTAGATGACGAAGAGGAGACTAGAATATGCCGGATAAGGAAGACAAACGCGATATCGGGCACGCCATGTTTGGGTTTAATGAACCGCGACCGTCCCGCAGCGATCCCAGCCAGCAGCCACCAGCACCGCCGGAACCCCCAGCGCCGCAGGCCGGGCCCACCCAGGGGCCGCCGCAGTGGCAGCAGGGGCCAGGGCAGCCTCCGCCGCCCGGACAGCCTCAATACGTTTACGTTCAATCGCCGCCGCCGGCGCCGTTGCCGATTCCGCAAGAGCCCGCGCCGACAAGCAAGCTGCTGATCGGGGTGCTTGCTCTCCTGGTGGTTCTTGCCGGGGTAAATCTCTATTTGGCGCTCAGCCAGCGGTCGGAGTTTGGAAAGGCTTTGACAAATGATGCAAACCGGTTGACGCTGCTGACAAAACGGATGGATTCGAGCGACGACCGCTACGCGACGTTGAAGGGGCAGTTTGACGTCACCAGCGAAAAGCTGGGCATGACCCAGGCGGAACTGACGCGCGCCCGACAGCTGACCGCAACTATTCAAAAGCAACAACGTGCAGCCGTCGATCAGTTGAACACGGCGATTGGCCAGAAGGCCAGCGCGCAGGAGCTGAACAATTTTCAATCCGATGCCAACAACAAGTTCGGCAACCTTTCGGGCGACATCGCAGGGAATAAAAAGGACCTTCAGGAAACCAAAGATGCCCTGATGGGGGCCAAGGGAGAACTTTCCGGCGCCATCGCCCGCACGCATGATGAGTTGGTGGCCCTGGCCCATCGCACGGATCGTGACTACTTCGAATTCAACCTCCAGCGGCGGCATGATCGCAAGAAGATCGGGAGCATCATGATCGAACTGCTGAGGACCAACCGCAAGCAGAACGTTTACACCATCGACCTCTTTTTCGATGACAAGCGCACACAGCGCAAGGACCAGGCGCTGGACCAGCCGGTCTATTTCTACGTTCAGGGAGCTCCCACCGCACTGGAACTGGTGGTGAACAAGCTGGACAAGGACAGGGTTAGCGGGTACATCAGCGCGCCGAAAGGGTTCTTCCAGAACACCCCGAGCGTGCTGAGCGCGCGGCCAAGTTAGGGGGCGGGCACAGCGCGAACCGCGGGCAAAACGCCCGGAGACCGCTGAATGCCGGCTATCCCGATAGCAATGCATGGAGCGAGGGCGTCCGTTTAATGGCGGACGCCTTCGTAATTTAATGGGCGGGCTTACTTGATGGCAACTGTCGAGTGGGTCTCGAGGACCTTGGCGAGCTCGCTATAGGGCCGGGCGCCGATCAATTGTTCAGCAACCTTTCCGTCCTTCACCAGGATCAGCGTAGGAATGGACCGGATGCCGAACTTGCCGGCGAGGTCCGGAACCTCGTCCACGTTCACCTTGGCAAAGTTGAACTGGCCGGAATAGTTCTCCGCCAGCTTTTCAAAGGCTGGTTCCATTGCCCGGCAAGGCGCGCACCAGGTAGCCCAGAAGTCCACGAAGGTAGGCTTGGGGTCTTTCTCAAGGATTTGCCATTGCTCGTTGTTCACATTCTTGACGTTTCCCATGTATTCTTGTCTCCTCAAAATAAACTGCCTCTTTAACAGATGCTGGCGGAGGCCAAAAGTTTCAGCGATAGTCTGCCGCTCCAGGGAATCGAAATGTGACGAAAGTCACATGTTTTGAATGACTTGAGCAGTCAGGCAGGTGCGGGTGGAAATGAGGAGGAATGGATGGCAAACAAATGGCTTTTTAAATCCGACCCCGAACACTATTCCTATCAGGACCTTGAGCGCGACAAGAAGACTGTGTGGGACGGGATTTCCAACAACCTTGCACTCAAGCACCTTCGCAACGTTCGCCGGGGCGACATGGTGATGATCTACCACTCTGGTGGGGAACGGGCCGTAGTGGGACTGGCGGAAGTGATGAGCGACCCTTATCCCGACCCGAAAAAGAAGGAACCTCGGCTGG
>OBIZ01000047.1_pt1 | contig 20867 bp, 19 predicted proteins | sample 1519801 | NCBI WGS metagenome assembly OBIZ01 (sample SAMN01911456, study PRJEB22533) | soil metagenome | biome: Soil | place: Malaysia | collected 2012-04-30 | depth DG_metagenome m | reverse complement strand
AAAGAATACGCCAGCACCAAACTGGACTACGTCAACAAGACGCTGCTGCAATTGCCGTTTCGCGGCCAATGGTATGTGGTCTGGGGCGGCAACACCATTGCGGAAAACTATCATGCCACCAGCAAGTCGCAGCGATTTGCGCTCGACCTTGTGATAAGAAAAGGTGGTTCTTCGTACGCGGGGGATGGGAAGAAGCTCACGGACTACTACTGTTTCGGCGCCGATATCCTGGCGCCCGCCGCCGGACGCATCGTCTGGTCCTGCGACTCCCTGCCCAACCAGCAACCCGGGCGCATGGACTCCAAGAACCCTGTCGGCAACGGAATCATCATCGACCACGGCAACGGCGAGTTTTCGGTGCTGGCGCACCTGCAACCGAACACCCAGCGCTTCAAGGTGGGAGACAGCGTCAAGGCGGGGGACGTGCTGGGCAAGTGCGGCAGCTCCGGAAACACCAGCGAACCGCACCTGCACTTCCATCTGCAGAACAGCCCGGACCTGGAGGCCGCAGAGGGGTTGCCGATCACGTTCCGGGGAATCTGTGTAGACGGGAAAAAAGTGGAGACCGCACAGCCGGTGCGTGGTCAGTCGATCAAGCGCTGTCCGTGATCAATGGGACGACGTGTCGGCGGCGCGCAGGTGTTCGAGCGCTGAGTCCAGCGAGTCGTGCACGAGAAACACCGCGTCCAGGCGCGTAACACGCAGCATGTCACGAATGCGCGTGGTGGCATTGGCCAGCACCACATCGCCGCCGTGCTTCTTCACCGTGGTGTAGGCGCTCATCAGCATTCCCACGCCGAGACTGTTGGTCCACGGGGTCTCGGTGAGATCGATGACGTACCTGCGCTTGCCCTCGGCCACCAGGTTCTGGAAAAGCTCCTGGAATTCCTTGCTCGACTGTTCACTGCCGACAATCTTGCCGCTGATGGCGACGATCTCGACGCCTCCGCGTTCCACAGCGGTGACTTCGATGGACATGTTCAAATCCGGTCCCGCTTGCGGTTATGGCGCCCGGGCGGAACGGCCGCTCCCGGGTTGGCCAGATAGTCCACCGCTTCTGAAACCGTGTCGAAGATGGAAAACACGCGGTGCAGTTGTGTAACCTTGAACACCTCGTCCGTGCGGGTGGTGGCGCTCGCCAGCACCATATCACCACCACGGTTGCGGACGCTGGCCAGGGCGGCCACCAGCATGCCGATACCCAGACTGTTGAGCCAGGGTGAGTCGCCCAGGCTCACGACGAACTTCCGGCTGCCCGTGCACATCTGAAGCAGCACGTGATCCTGGAATCGTTCGCGCGCCGTGCCTTCGCCGACCACCTTGCCGTGCAGCTCGATGATCTCGATCCCGCGTGATTGTCTGGCCTTGATTTCCATCACGGTAGTCCGCCCGGACCGGGCGGGGAATGGGACCATACTACTACATGCCGGCCCGGTGCGGTAGCCGTGTTGGAAAATCCCCCACATCTTGCCAACCTTTCCCGTGCGCATCCCATATAATGTGGCGTACTTACTGCGTCGCAACTTATCTTGACACAGGGGAAAAGCCTGCCCGAAGCTCAATAGACCGGCCAGCACGCGCCGGGAGACAAAACAAGGAGTCATTGCCATGGCCGCCCTTCGTTCCATCTGGAAAGGTCACCTTCGGTTCTCGCTCGTGACGATCCCCATCCGCGTCTACAACGCGGTGGATACGGCGGAATCGATCAGTTTCAACCAGCTCCACCGCGACGACAACGGGCGCGTGGGCTACGACAAGCGCTGCAAGAAATGCAGCCAGCCGGTGGACAACGAGTCCATCGTGAAGGGCTACCAGTACGAGCCCGACATGTACGTCATCTTCGAGAAGGACGACCTGGACAAGCTCAAGCTCAAGAGCACCAAGGTGATCGACATCGAAGGGTTCGTCGACGCCAGCGAGGTGGACCCGGCCCTGTACGACGCGCCCTATTACCTGGGCCCGGACGGCGAGGTGGCCTCCAAGACCTACGGTCTGCTGTCGGCGGCCCTGCGCGACAGCGGCAAGATGGGTGTGGGCAAGCTGGTGCTGCGTGACCGCGAGGACATCGTGATGGTGGCTCCCAAGGAGAACGGGCTGGTCATATACAAATTGCGTTATCCGAAGGAAATTCGGAAGATCGGCGACGTGCCGCTGGTCACCAAACAGACCGCCAACAAGGAAGAGTTGAAACTGGCCAAGAGTCTCATCGATTCCATGGCGACGACGCTCAACAAGATGACGCTCGAGAACAAATACAACGAAGCCGTGCGTGAAATGGTGAAGTCAAAGATCGCCGGCGAAGAAATCGTGGCGGTGGAGGAACCCGAGGTGGAAGTGGTCGACATCATGACCGCCCTCAAACAGAGTATCGAGAAGACGAAGAAGAAACCGATGGAGAAGGTCTCGGCCGATACCGCGTCCACCCGCGATGGCAAGAAGACCGGGGCCAAGGGCAGGACGGCCGCGAAGACAAAGCACAAGACCGGCGCGAAATCGCGCAAGACGGCCTGACGAAAGCACGCATGACCAAAAAGACCGATCTGCCCGGCAGCAACGTGATCCGCTTTCCCGTGGAAGCGGTATCACGTTTTGGCTTCAAGCGCTCCCATGTCAACCAGGACGAGAAGTCGTCGCGCATGGAAGCCGAAGGCCAGATGAACCTGTTTCGCGGCGATGGCGAGCCCGCGCCCTCTCCGACGGCGCGCATGGGGGCCGTGGTTCCCATGCCGCTGCACATGGGAGCGTTCGAGGCCGCCATTCTTCTGGACGACAACAACGATCCGCGTGCCGAGGACGCATATCGCCGCGCCATCACCGAGGGCGACTTTGTTCCCGATGCATGGTGCAATCTGGGCGTGCTGAAGTCCATCAAGCGCGACCTCGATGCGGCGTTCGAGTGCTTCGCGCAATCACTGGCCGCGGATCCACGCCACGCGGAATCGCATTACAACATCGGAAATCTGTATTTCGAGTTCGGTGATCTGAAACTCGCGCGCATGCACTACGAAAAAGCCATCGAGTGCGACGGCGAGCTGGCCAGCGCCTATTTCAATCTGGGCCTGGTCACGGCCCTTTCCGAGGACTACCAGACCGCCTACGATTCCCTCGCCCACTACAAGATCATCGCACCACCCGACGAAGTCGGAGTGGCGGACGATCTGATGCGCTATTTGAAAAGCGCCATCAGTCTGTCCTGATCTGCATTTCCTGCCGGGCCAATTCGTCCCGGCACAGACCCGGCGACCCGCTCCACCACGCGCCCGCCTGCACCCTCCTGGGCCGCGCCACGAAACCATCTACGGGCACTGGTATGACCTATGCTCAACCCGCTCCCGACGCACCAACGCGCCGGCTTTACGCGGCGCACGGACATGGAGTCAATGATGAGGTCCCGCGGTTTTACCATTATCGAGTTGATGATCGTGGTCATGATCATCGGCATCCTGGCCGCGATGGCGATCCCCAACTTTGTGCGGATGGAGGTCAACGCCCGGGAGGCCGGCGTCAAAGCGAACAGTCATTCGGTCCAGATGGCGGCGGAGGACTTCGCAACGCAGAATGACGGCGAGTACGCGGCAGACCTGAGTTCCACGTCCTCCTATTCCGGAGAGACCATCATCGATCTCCTGCCGCAGGATACGTACCTGAAGAACCCGTTCAGCGGCGCGGCGACGGTGCCCCAGGATGGCGCAGCGGGGGCACCGGGCGAAACCGGATACCAGCCGGTGGTCGATGGAATGGGTTTGAACGTGGGCTACGTGATTACGGGTTACGGAAAGAGCGCGGTGATTACGCGCCTGAGCAACGGACAGTAGGCATTCACATTATCACAGATTGATCGACGAGCCGGCCGTGGCCCCCCACGCCGGCTCTTATCTTTTCATCCTCTACTTCACCAGTATCATCTTGCGGGTGAGCACCTGGCCCGCGCCTTCCAGCCGGTAGAAATACACCCCGCTTCCCACGAAGCTTCCCTCGTTGTTGTGCCCGCCCCACGTGGCCTGGTGTTGTCCCGCCGGCTGGTTCCCCTGATCAAGGGTTGCTACCAGCGCGCCCGAGATGTCGTAGATGGAGATGCGTACGTGCGCCGGCGCCGCCAGCGAATAGTGGAATGTGGTCAGGGGGTTGAACGGGTTGGGCGCGTTCTGTTCGAGCGCGGTCACCGGCGCGAGTACCAGCGGAATGTCGACGGAGACAGCGTTGGAGACGACATCGTCGCCCAGCGCCGTGGTCACGGTGAGGCGATAGGTGTAGCGGTGACCGGGCCGGGCGTCGTCATCGACGTAGGTGCTGACTCCATCGCCGGCCGGATGTGACCATAGCAGTTGGGCCGTTCCGTCCTGGTCCTGCGTTCGTGCCAGTGAGAATGCGTCCAGTGGCTCCCCGCTCTCGACGTTCCAGGTCACCTTCACACCCGACTCGGTAGCACGCGCCCCGAACTGCGAAATCGTGACCTGCGGCGGCCGGCGCACCCCCAGCGTGGCCAACGCCAGGCCGTAGTTGCCGGACGGCAGCAACGGCCCGCCTCCGAAGTCCGTCGCGCCGCTGATAACGGTCGCGAGCTGAATTCGATCGTGCGCACGATCGACTGCAATTCGGTATTCCCGGACATTGTCACCAAACGCACTGGCGTTCACTGGTTCTCCGGCGGCATCGAAGCCGAGCATCATGGCGCTGCTGGCCGGAACGTAGCGATCTGCAAACACGAACACCGACGCGCTGCTGCCAAGCACCAGACAATCGCCGGCGGAGTCGACCGCAATGCGCTCGGCCAGGGAGGATGCGCTGTCGGGCATCATGAAGTTCCACCGGGGGGTTCCGTCGAGGTCGTAGGACGCGACGAAACCGACCGCCCGTAGCGCTGCCGGCGCCAGGGCACCGGTGCGGTTGGAAATCGCCACCGTGAAGTTGCCGCACACAGACACATTGCCGGCATCGTCGATGGCGACGTCGCGCGTCTTTTCGCTGTACACGGGCTGGGATTCAATCGTCCACAGATGAACGCCGTCCGCGTCGAACATCACCGCCCGCGGACTCGCGACTACGCCATCTCCAAAATCTTCTCCCCCCGCGGAACACACCAGTGCAACCCGGTTGTCCGGACCGATTGCCAGCGCGATTCCTTCCTGATTGGTACGATCTCCGTAGCCATGACTCCACAGATGTCCGCCGGCGGCGTCAAACTTCGCAATGAACACGTCGGCGGCGCCGTTGGCGCGTATCACGCCACCCCCGAAATCAACCGTGAGATAGTTGGCCCCGGTGAGCACGATATTGTCGTCTCCATCCACTACCACGGCCTCTCCCATCTGATCCTGATTGCCGCCGTAGCGATGTTGCCATGCGGGACTTCCATCCGGGTTGAATTTCAGCAGCAGGATGTCGTAGGCGACCGCCGTCATCATCCCGCCCGGAAAAGCAACGCTTCCCCACATGCTGCCGGCCACCACCACTCCGCCATCGCGTGTCGCCGCAATTGACTGGATCGTGGCACCGCTGTTGCTTGACGGTGACGACACTACCGGAAACGCCCACATCTGCTGCCCCGACGGATCGAGTTTGGCGAGGACGTATCCTGGGCCTATCAAATCTCCCCCGAACGAGATCGGGCCTCCGGCATTCACCGCGACAAAGACGTCACCGGCGGCGTCCGTGGCGATCGATGGGCCCGACAGCAGCCCGGTACTCTCGAGTACACGGCTCGAGAAATGGCGAAAATCCGCGTGCGCGAGGCGTGGAATGGCGAGAAGAATTGCCAGAATGAATGTCAGTGAAACCCGGCGTTGCATGGGACCGTGTCGAACAGATTCTACTTCAGCAGCATCATCTTGCGTGTGAGCACCTCGCCTGCTCCCTCCAGGCGGTAGAAGTACACTCCGCTTCCCACGAAGCTGCCCTCGTTGTTGTGCCCGCCCCACGTGGCTTCGTGGCGCCCCGCGGGCTCCTCACCCTGGTCCAATATAGCGACCAGCGCGCCCGATGTGTCATAGATTGCAATGCGCACGTGCGCCGGCGCTGCCAGCGAGTAATGGAACGTGGTCAGCGGGTTGAAGGGGTTGGGGGCGTTCTGCTCGAGTGCAGTAACTGCAGACGGGATGTCGACGGATACCGGATTGGAGACGAATTCATCGCCCAGCGCCGTCGCCACGGTAAGGCGATAGGTGTACCGGTGACCCGGACGGGCATCGCGATCGAGGTAGGTCGCAGGACCTTGCCCTGCGGTCCCCGAGGACAGAACCTGCGCGTCCGACGACGCATCCGTGCGCCGGCTGAGGAAATATCCGCCCAGAGGTTCGCTGCCGGTGATGGCCCACTCCAGCGTCACTCCATGCTCATCGACGTGCGCATCGAACGTCGTAATCGTCACGCGGGCGGCGCGCTGCACACCCAGCGTCGCCAGTGCCAGCGAGCGGCCCTCCACCGGGAATATTCTCTCTCCACCGAAGTCCACGGGACCGTCCAGGCCCGCCACCAGCACAACCCGGTCGCGCGGGCGGTCGACGTTCCACTCCATGCTGTTGGCGCTGTAGCCAAACGGCCGGGCGCCCAGGGGCACGCCGTCCTTTCCGAATCCCAGCAACGTGAACCTGGACGGAGTGATGAAATCGTTTCCGAAGGTGAACGCCGACGAGTTGGTCCCCATCACGAAACACTCGCTCGAGTCGTCGCCTGCAACCGTCTGTGCCGTGGAGCCCAGAGAGTCGGGAAGCAGATACGCCCACCGGAAAGTTCCCGTGTCGTCGTAGGACGACACGAACCCGGTCTGTGTCGCACCCGGAAGCGGTGACATGGGTCCACCTCCCAGGTTCAGTGCTTCGGTCATTTTGCCGCACAGAAACACATTGCCGGCACGATCCAGGGCAACGTCGCTGGCTTCCTCGATCCCCATGGTGGAAAACTGGCGGCTCCACACGTGCGAGCCATCCCCGTCGAATACTACTGCCACCACATCCGCCTGCCGCGTGTTGGTGAAGAAATCACCGCCGAACTCGATGCCGCCGCTTGTCAGACGGCAGGAGACAGCGATGCGGTCATTGCCACGCAGCGCCAGCGCAAGCCCTTCCTGATCACCGGTCTTCCCAAACGAACGGCTCCATACGTGCGCTCCCGACGAGTTGAACTTCGCCAGAAACATGTCGTTGGACCCCAGTGAATAGAGAACACCTCCACCGAAGTTGACATATTTGCTCAGGGCCCCCGTGATCACGGTGTTCCCGTCACTGTCGACGGCGACGTCATTCACGTACTGCGAGCCGTCGCTGTCGAAGTACCGCTGCCAGGCAAACGCCCCGTCATGGTCGAACTTCACCACGAACACATTGTCCAGCAGGAACCGCGGCGACACAGAACCACCGCCGAAGTCGGCCGGGCCCTTCAGTCCGCCGGCCAGCACGACGCCGCCATCAGGCGCGGCTGCCATGACCCGCGCGTCGAGCACGCTCGGCTGCGTGATGGTAAAGGCATGGTTCCAGATCTCGTCGCCGGCTGCGTTCAGCTTGAAGATTGTGTAGGTGACGTAGGCAACAATCGGTGCCGGTCCCCGGTCGGTGACCGCAAGCACGAACACGTCACCCTCAGGGTTGACCGCGATGCGCTCCACCCACAACGCTTTGATATCGAGCAAGCGGCTGGAATAATGGCGCAGATCGGCACGCGACTCGCCGGTGAAACCAAGCAGGATTGTGAGCGCGCAACCGATGCAAAGGCCGATTCGCATGAGCAACTTTCCCGCGCCGTGTGCCGGTGATGCGGCCGGGCGTGCACGAAACTCTATTTCAATAATATCATCTTGCGCGCCAGCATGTCGCCTGCGCCTTCCAGCCGGTAGAAGTACACCCCGCTGCCCACGAAACTGCCCTCATTGTTGTGCCCGCCCCACGTGGCTTCGTGCTTCCCTGCCGGCTGGGTACCCTGATCGAGCGTCGCCACCAGCGCGCCCGAGATGTCGTAGATCGAGATGCGCACGTGTGCCGGCGCCGCCAGCGAGTAGCGGAAGGTGGTCAGCGGATTGAAGGGGTTGGGGGCGTTCTGCTCGAGCGCCGTGACGGCGGATGGAAGGTCGATGGATGCGGGGTCGGAAAACACGTCGTCGCCCAGTTCGGTGGTAACCACCAGACGATACGTGTAGCGATGTCCGGGTTCCGGCGCGTCATCGACAAACGACGAGTCGCCATTGCGGGCAGGAGCCGAAAATATCCACTCTGCGTCGGGCGAGCCGTCAACGCGCCGCGTCACCGCATAGGTCGCCAGCGCCTCATCGCTGGCGATGTTCCACACCACCTTGATGTCGCCATCGCGTGCGCGCGCGTTGAATTTCGTAATTGTCACTCGCGGCGACCGGTACAATCCCAGCGAGACCAGGACAACGTCGCTCCCATTGGGCTCCAGCACGCCGCCCCCGAGGTCGGCCGGTGCGCGCAGCGTCCCGCACAGATCCACGCGGTCGAGCTCGCGATCCACATGGACGAACAATGTCACGTCGCTGGCCCCGCGCGCGCAGATGGGAAGGCCGTTGGGATCGAAGGCCAGCAGCAGTCCTCCCAGTGACGGCGGCACGCGGTCGTTGGCGAAGTCGATGGTCCCTTCGCTTCGTCCCACGACGAAACAGTCGCCAAAGGCGTCGGTATCGATGCTGTAGGTGTGCGAACGGACGGAGTCGGCGATCACGTAGCTCCAACGATGTGCACCTCCCGCGTCGTACGATGCGACGAACCCTTCGGCCACGGCCGTCGGCAGCGGCGTCAACACGCCACCACCCAGATCGAGCGGCCGGTTCATGCTTCCGCACAGCATCAGGTTGTTGTCCGGATCGAGCGACAGGTCCAGCACCTGCTCGTTCCCCGGTGTTCCCGCGTACCGGCTCCACAGGTTCGATCCGTCCGGGTTGAGCACGAGAATCTGAATATCCGATTGGCCGCGGTTGGCGGTATATCCGTCCCCCACGTTGAGGTTGCCGCTATCGAAGCGAAATGCAACGGCGACGCGATTGTCGCTCCCGGCACCGATCGCCATGACGCCCTGTACGCCGTTTTCTCCATAGCCATGACTCCAGATGTGCTCGCCATCGGTGGTCAATTTTGCAACGAACGCGTCCGAGGCTCCATGCGACGTGATCGCACCTCCGCCGAAATCGATGGTGGAAAAATTGTCGCCGCCAACGAGGATGTTGTCGTCCCGGTCCACCGCCACCCTCAGACCGTACTGCGTCTGGTTTTCGCCGTATCGTCGCTGCCATAGCAGTGCTCCCGCGGCATTGAGTTTCACGAGGAAAACATCCGCGCCATTGGACGTCATGGATCCGGCACCGAAATCGACGGCGCCGTCGAACCACCCGATCAATACCACGCCGCCGCTTTCCGTGGCGGCCATTTGACTGAATGCGGGCGGCCAGACTCCCGAATAAGAAACGAGCAGGTTCCTGGCCCACAGCAGATTTCCCGCCGCATCGAACTTGATGATTACCGGTCCCGGTCCCACCGTTGTTCCACCCAGTTCGCCCTGAACCGACAGGCCGGCCACCACGAACGGACCCCCGTCGCGGCCTAGGGCACACGCAAGCGTGCCCTCGTTGCCGCCGGCGTCAATCAGCCGGCTCGAGAAGTGGCGGAACTCCGCGCGCGATGGAGACCAGAAGGTGAGTAACAGCGCGATCGCAAGGCAGGTCGGTGCCGCAAGACGCATTCGAAAAAGCGCTCCTGTGGGGGCTGGCTTCGTGCAGGTGGGGCTGGAACCGGCTTCGCGCGGACAGATCAATTATAGGGGGCGGCCCGCGGAGCCCGCAAGGCGATGTCGTCCCCTAGAGGGCCTTCTCGAACGATTCCCCCTCGCGCAGCCGGCGCAGGCGGTTTTCGTAGATGGTCAGGCCGATCTTCTCCAGGAAGGGGTCAATCGGTTCCGTGTAGTGTGAGAATGTCGAGTGGTGGACGGCGGCAATCGCATTGGGCTGCATGCGGTAGACAATCTGCATCGCTTCTTTTGCGTCCGCGCTGCGCAGAACTCCGTCGGCGCGTTCGGCGCCGATATGGACCACCAGCAGATTGGAATAACCGTAATGCCGTTGCAGGGCGCGCGTGTGTTCGGAAAAGAGCGCATCGCCGGTGACGTACGCGGTAAAGGTCTTCGCTCCGTCCAGCAGCCGCAGAAAGAAACCGCAGGCGCCGTCGCCCGCGGACACCGGATGCACCACCAGTCCCGCGTCGTTCTTGCTGAGCGTGCGCGTCTGATCGAGCGCCAGCACGCGTGCGCCCGGAACGCCTTCGGCACCGATCAGTTCGGGCGCTGCGCAGTGCGCAATCCCCGCAGAATCGCAGTGATCCGGGCGCGCGGATGTCACCAGCACCAGGTCGGCGCCCGTCACATCCACCGGCGGAAGCGCGTTGACGCGCCGCACCCCGGCTCCGTCGAGCGTCAGTTGATCGCCGAGCACGGGATCGCCCACGACCACGAACGGCCCCAGTTCGAGGCGAAATGACGGACCGCCGATCCAGGTGAATTTCATGACGGAGAATTACTCGTAGCGAATGGTGACGCAGTCGGCGGCCCGTTTCGCCAGTTTGCGCGCGTCATCGGTGCTGCCGGCGCGCGCCAGCGCCACCCCCATGCGACGATGCTTGCGCGTATCCGGCTTTCCAAAGATGCGAACCTGGGTGTCGGGAAACGCCAGCGCCCGGTCGACACCATCGTAACCGGCGACCGTGGGCGATTCCCGGTCGGCCAGAATCACGGCCGAGGCGGACGGCCCGTAGTAGTTGATGACGGGAATGGGCAGGCCGAGAATCGCGCGCACGTGCAGATCGAACTCGGAGAGATCCTGCGAAATCATGGTGACCATGCCGGTGTCGTGCGGACGCGGCGACAATTCCGAGAAGATCACCTCGTCCTTCGCGATGAAGAATTCCACGCCGAAGATGCCTGCACCGCCCAGACGGTCGGTGATGGCCTTCGCCATGTGCTGCGCCTGCCTGAGCTGCGCCGCCGACAGCGGCGCCGGTATCCACGATTCCTGGTAGTCGCCGCGTTCCTGCCGGTGGCCGACGGGATCGACGAAGAGCGTGGGACCGTGCCATTGCTTGATGGTGAGCAGTGTGATCTCGAGGTGGAAGCGAATGAATTCCTCGACGATCACTTTCTTTTCGTCGCCGCGGCTGTGGCTCACCGCGTAGTCCCACGCCGCCGACAGTTGATCGGCCGCGCGCACTTCCGACTGTCCCTTACCCGATGACGACATCACCGGTTTGACGACACACGGAATGCCGGTGTGCTGCACCGCGTGGCGCAATTCGTCCAGCGACGTTGCGTACGCGTAGCGGGCCGTGCGCAGCCCGAGTTCCTTCGCCGCCACTTCGCGGATGGCCACACGATTCATGGTGAGGAACACCGCCTCGGCGGTGGGAATCACGATGGTGCCGGCGCTCTCGAACTCGCGCAGTTTTTCGGTGCGAATGGCTTCGATCTCGGGAACGATCATGTCGGGCCGGTGCTTCTCCACCACGCGCCCCAGCGCGTCGGCGTCGAGCATGGGGATGACTTCGAAGGCGTCGGCCACCTGCATGGCGGGCGCGCCGGCGTAGCGGTCGACGGCGATCACCGTCTTGCCCAGGCGCTTGGCGGAAATAACGACTTCCTTGCCCAGCTCGCCCGCGCCGAGGAGCATGATCTTTTGGATGGGTTTCACTTGATGGGCCAGACGAGCTCGGTCTTCCATTTGGCGGGATCGGGCTCGAGCCCGGGGTCGGTCCAGTACACTTCCCACTGCGGCCCGGCCGAGCTGCGCTTGTTGTCACGCAGCCATACGTGCAACGCGTCGTGCGCGTCGGGGAGCCTGTCGTACGGTCCCATGTGGATGGTGGTCGCCACTTCGCCCGCGGGCAGCTTGCCCGGCGTGATGCGTCCCTCGGCGGGCAGCGGCTTGGGCACCGGCAGGCCGCCCTCGATGTCGACCTTGTCGTTGTCGAAGGCGTGATAGCGCGTAAACGGCGGGCCGCTGGGAGCCACCCCGCTCTTGCGACAGTAGCGCCACACTTCGGGCAGAATTTCGGCCAGCATTGCGCCCAGTTCCGCAACGTGACACTGCACGCGGATGCTCATCACATCCTGTTCCGGAACGTTGCGTATTTCAACCTCGTAGGACATGACTGCCGGCAGTATACGGCGCTCGGGGCCGCGCTTCAAGTTTGCGATTTGGGGGTCAGGGGGCCGCGGCGCTCGGGCTCCGCGCGGCTCTCAACGCGTTCTCGTGAGCTTCGCGTGGCGGAAGCAGGCGGTTTCGTGATCGTTCACCATTCCGGTGGCCTGCATGAACGCGTAGCAGATGGTCGAGCCCACAAAACGAAATCCACGCTGCTTGAGATCCTTCGACATCGCGTCGGACTCGCGGGTCTTCGCGGGAATCTGTGACAGCCGCTTCCACGCGTTGACAATCGGCCTTCCGCCCGTGAAGGACCAGACGTACGCGTCGAACGACCCGAATTCTTTCTGCACTGCCAGAAACGCGCGCGCGTTGTCGATGGTGGACTCCACCTTGAGCCGGTTCCGGACGATGCCCGGGTCGGCCAGCAGCGAGCGGACCCTGCGGCCGTCGTAGCGCGCAACACGCCGGGGGTCGAAGTGGTCAAATGCGCGCCGGTAGCCGTCGCGCTTGTGCAGGATGGTGCGCCAGTTCAGGCCCGCCTGAGCACCCTCGAGGGTGAGCATCTCAAAGAAATGCCGGTCGTCATGGTTGGGAACGCCCCACTCGGTGTCGTGGTAGGCGATCATCAAGGGGTCGGTGGTCCCGGCCCAGGTGCAACGCTTGTCTGATTTCATGGGACTCCCTGGTTTGCGCTCCAGGAAGTGCGCTCCGGGAGCAAGTTCACACCTACTCCGAGGCGGAGCGTTCTTCAAGTCGCATCTTTGCGCCGCCCGTGATCAATCCAGGGCCTTGCGAAAGCGCAGAACCGCAAGCGCGAGCAGACTGACGCCGATGGCCAGCATCACCAGCATTTGCGGCCAGAGAACATCCATTCCGACCCCCTTCAGATAGGTGCCTCGCAGCACAACCAGGAAATAGCGCAAGGGGCTCGCATACGTCAGCAACTGCAACCAATGCGGCATGGTGCTGATGGGAAAACCGAACCCCGAAAATGTTACGGCCGGCATGATGAAGAAGAAGGCCGTGACCAGCGCCTGCTGCTGCGTTGATGACACCGTGGAAATCAGCAGGCCGATGCCAAGCGTGCATATGAGAAACAGGATTGCCCCCGTTAACAGAACCCAGACCTGTCCCTGGAACGGCACCCGGAACCAGAGCGTGCCGACGGTTGCGATCAGCGCCACGTCGAGCAACCCGATGAGGAAGAACGGCAGCGTCTTGCCGATGATGAACTCGGCGGGGCGAATCGGCGTCACCATGATCTGTTCGAGCGTCCCGATCTCCCGCTCGCGCACCACGGCGAACGCCGTCAGGTTTACCACCAGCACCAGCGTGAGGCTGCCGATGATCCCCGGCACAAAAAACCAGCGGCTTCGCAGATCGGGGTTGTACCAGGGACGTTGCTCGAGCCGCACCGACGGCATTCGGTCGACCCACTGCGGTGAGATCCGGCTGATGCGATCCCGCCGGTTCTCTTCCGCGAATCTCGCGACGATCTGATTCAGGTAACCGGACGCGATCAACGCCGTATTGGAATTGGTGGCGTCGACGATGACCTGCAGCGGAGCGGGCTGCCCCTTGCGCAGCACCTGCGCGAACCCCGAGTTGATCCGCAGCGCGATTGTCACTTTGCCGCGATCGAGGAGATCATCAATCTCACGCGAGTCGACCAGCTGGTACTGCACATCAAAGTAGGGACTCGACGTGAAACGCGAAACCAGCTCGCGGCTCTCCTGGCTGTGATCCAGATCGAGCACGGCGGTTGCAACGTGGCTGATCTCGAAACCGGCGGCATAGCCGAAGATCAGCATCTGGAGGATGGGCGGGCCGATGAGCAGTGCACGAGTACGCTTGTCACGGAGCACCTGGATGAATTCCTTGATCAACATCTGCTTGAGCCGCGCCCGCATTACGCCCTCCTATGCAAGCCGCTTGTGAAAGGCGCGCGTCGCCAGAACAGCCAGTACCAACGTAAAGACCGCCAGCGGAATCAGATCTGCGTACAACCCGTTCATGGGCGTGCCCTTCAGGAATATTTTCTTCAGCAGCGATACGTAGTACCGCGCGGGCAGGATGCGGGTGATCCATTGCAGCACGATGGGCATCTGCTCAATCGCGTACAGAAAACCGGACAGGATGAACGCCGGCAGGAATGTTGTCACCAGCGCGATCTGGCTGGCAGCCAGCTGATTCTTCGCGATCACCGAAATCAAGAATCCCAACGAGAGGACGACGATCATGAACATCGCGGAGCTGACCAGAAGGGTAACGAACGAACCACGGAATGGAACGTGGAACCAGAAACGGGCAATCAACGAGCAAACCAACACCGCAATCATGCCCAGCACGAAGTACGGCACCAGCTTGCCCAGCATTATCTCCAGCGGCGTGACGGGCGTGGAGATCAGCTGTTCCATGGTACCGCGCTCCCATTCGCGCGCAATCGTCAGCGAGGTAAGGAACGCACCGATGACCGACATGACCAGCGCGAGAACACCGGGAACGATGAAGGCGCTGCTTTCCAGATCCTCGTTGTACCAGGTGCGGGTATCGATGCTTACCGACGAGCGTTGTACGGGCTGGCCCCGACTCCGTAGCCAGTCCATCTGCACATCGGCGGAGTATCCCTGCACAACCGCCTGCGCATAGCTAATCAGCACGTTGGCGGTGTTGTCGTCGGTGCCATCCACCAGGGCCTGAACCTGCGCGGGGCGCCCGTCGTGCAGCCGCCGGGAAAAGTCCCAGGGAATGACGATCCCCATCTTCGCGTGACCTTCATCGATTGCGCGCGTGAGGTCGCGGTAATTGTCGACTGCGCCCACCACTCGAAAATAGCGACTGGCCTGAAAACGCCGCAGTAGTTCCTGGCTCTGCTGGCTTCCGTCGCGATCATAGACGTAAACCGGAAGGTGCTTGAGATCGAGACTCACGCCGTATCCAAACAGGAGGACAAGGACGACGGGCATGACCAGAACAATGATCAGGCTGCGGGCATCGCGCATGATCTGCACGATCTCCTTGCGCGCCACGGCGAGCATCCGGGTGAGGCTCATTGCACATTCCCCCGCGTTCCAGTCACCCGCGTCGTCAGAGAAACAAACACGTCCTCCAGGCCGGGCTGGATCCTCTCGATTCGCTGCACGACAATGTTGCGTGCGTGCAGAAAGCTCTCCAATTCCGCTGTCGCGGTATCGGAGGGTTTGATCACCAGGTGCAGCGCGTTGCCGAACACCGCGGCGTCGATGACCCAGGGCACCGATCGCAGAGCTTCCATCGCTGCACCCAGCGGCTCGCATTCCACCAGCAGCAGGTCGCCGCGCATCCCCTTCTGCTTCAACTCCGATGGCGTACCCAGAGCGACGATGTCGCCGCGGAAGATCAACGCGAGGCGGCTGCAATACTCCGCTTCTTCCATGTAGTGCGTGGTGACGAACACGGTGACGCCCTCACCGGCCATGTTGTAGATCAGATCCCAGAATCGCCGTCGTGAGATCGGGTCAACTCCCGAGGTTGGTTCGTCCAGGAACACGATGGGCGGCCGGTGGAGCACCGCACAACCCAGCGCCAGACGCTGCTTCCAGCCTCCGGGCAGCGTGCTCACGATCAGGTTTTCCTGGTGCTTGAGATCCGCCATCTCGAGCGCCCAGTCGATACGCGCCTTGAGTTCCCGCGAAGGAACGCTGTAGAGCCCCGCGAAGAGTCGCAGGTTCTCAATTACCTTCAGGTCGTTGTAGAGGGAGAACTTCTGCGACATGTAGCCAATGTTCTGCCGCACCAACTCCGGCTCGCGAGCGACGTCATGGCCGGCAACGATGGCGCGGCCCGACGTCGGCCGCAGCAGACCGCACAACATTCGAATCGTCGTCGATTTACCGGCGCCGTTCGGGCCCAGGAACCCAAATATCTCACCCTTGCGGGTCTCCAGGTTGATATGGTTCACGGCCACAAAATCACCAAACCGCTTTACCAGATCCTGCACGACAACCGAGCCATGATTCTCTGACAACGCCCTCACCCCCCGCTCCGGCTGACTGTGTCCACGAACAGATCCTCGATTGTCGGCGTTACCTGGCGAATGCTCGCGAAGGGGATGTCCGCGTGCTTCAGGCACGTTTCGAATTCGGGGATGCGACGCCGCGCATCATCGACGACCACGTGAAGACCATCGCCGGTGAGCACCAGGCTGGAGAGGCCCTCGGCGTGCTGCAGTGCATCATGGGCCTGGCGCGCCTCCAGCGAAATGACCAGGACGACGTCCTTTCCAAACCGGGATTTGAGGGTGCCGGGCGTGTCACAGAACAGGAGCCTTCCCTCGTGCATGAGGGCGACGCGATGGCAACGCTCGGCTTCGTCGAGATACGCCGTCGACGTGAGAATCCCGACTCCTTCGGCGATCAGTTCGTAGAGTATGCGCCAGAAGTCACGCCGTGAAACCGGGTCGACACCGGTTGTGGGTTCATCGAGAAGGATCACCTTCGGGTGATGGATCAACGCACATACCAACCCGAGTTTCTGCTTCATACCACCCGAGAGTTGTCCGGCCAGCCGCGCACGAAATTCGTGGAGGCCTGCTGCGCGCAGCAACTGCGTGGCACGTTCGTTACGGCGGCGCCGGTTCACTCCAAACAGATCAGCATAAAAGCGAATGTTCTCGTCGACGGAAAGGTCCTCGTACAGACCGAAGCGCTGCGGCATGTAGCTCAGATGATGTTTTGCGCCCTCAGGATCGCCGACGATATCGAAGCCGGCGACGACGGCGTTGCCATCGTCGGGTGGCATGACGCCGGCAAGCATGCGCAGTGTCGTGGTCTTGCCTGCGCCGTCCGGTCCGACCAGCCCGAATATCTCGGCCGGCCGCACGTCGAAGCTGAGGTGATCGACTGCAGTCACGCCGGCGAACCTCTTCGTCAGCCCGTCAGCGGTAAGTGCAAATTCGCTCTGGCCGGACATCACGGTTGCGAGGCATTGCCTTCGGTGTGCGTTGGACTGCTGCTCAACGTAATGCGCGCGTCCGCCGGCATGCCCGGCTTCAATTCGTGGGTGGAATTGTCGATGTCGATCTTGATGCGGTAGACCAGCGTAACCCGTTCTTTGTGCGTCTGGACGCTCTTGGGTGTGAACTCTGCATTCGAAGAAATGAACGAGACCCTCCCCGGGTATTCTTTGCCGGGATACGTGTCGGTGGTGACTACGGCGCTCTGCCCCCAGTGAACGCGGCCGAGATCGGTCTCGGGGACGTAGGCCCGCAGCCAGATGTGATCGAGGTCGGCAATCGTGACCACGGGCGTGCCGGGCACAACCACCTCACCCAGCTCCGCCTGCCGAACTGTGACGATTCCGGGCAACGGCGCGCGCAGGACGGTGTAGTCCAGATTCACACGTGACAGTTCGAGATTGGCTTTCGCCTCTTCCATGTGTGCGCGCGCGATGGCGATGTCTTCCTTGCGGCTGCCTTCCACGGCCTGGTTGTACTTCTGCTGCGTGGCAAGGAACATGGCCTGCGACCGCTTCAATGCAGTTTCGGCCAGATCTCGATCCTGCGCCGAGATGGCATGCTGGGCGAACAGAACCTGCGCACGATCGCGGTCCAGTTGTCTCTGCTCCATCTCCGCCTTTGCATCCAGCATGTTCTGCTGCGCCTCGTTGATTTCCTGCTTTCGCGTGCCCGCCAGGGCCAGATCAAGATTCATCTGGCTCACCCGTACGGCTGCCTCGTCGATGCGGACGCGCTGTCGGTAATCGGCGTCTTCGAGACGTGCGAGAACCGTGTCCCTGTCAACGGTCTCTCCTTCTTCGACCGGCAGATCCGTGATCCGGCCCTGAACCTTGAAACTCACCAGACTTTCGTGAGCCTCGATGTTTCCCGACAGGACGAGCTCGTCATTGGAACCCGGGCCCCGGGTGAGATGCAGATAGATGTACAGTCCGCCGGCGATCAGCAGTGCCACCGGGATCAAAATGCGTATGCGTCGTTTCATGGTTACCCGACCTGCGCGTGGGTAGGATTCAGTCGCGGTTTCATGATGATCCTTTCCGGCTGGCAATAGCGCTCCAGAAGTGCCGAAAGCTGCGTTCGACAATCTTTTCGAGCTTCTGTTCGCCGGTCATCGACCACATCAGCATGGTGCCGATAAATGCTTCCTGAAGATGAAGAGCCATCTGTTCGGGCTTGAGCGTGGAGTCGATCTCGCCACGCGCCTGCCCGAGCTGCAGAATTCGGCTCGCCAGACGGCGTCCTTCCGCCATGTCGTGTGCCACCTGTTCACGGATCGAACTGGACACAAACGCCGCCACCACCGCGCGCGCCAGCGCCGGGCTGCGGCCCGGCTCCTCCGCAATCCGCGTGAACAGAGAGCGAAGGATCGATCGCGTGGGCTTGCCGGACTCGGCAGCCTCCAGTGCCTCGCGCACCTTGCCCAGCTGGATCTCCGCCATGACCCGGAATACGTGGTCCTTGCTCTTGAAATAGTTGAAGAACGTCCCCTTGCCGACGTCGGCGAGTTCGGTGATTTCTTCGACAGTCACGTTCCCGAACCCGTGTTCGGCAAAGAGCTGCAGGGCACTCCGGAAGAGCTTGACCCGCGTCTCGGCGGCGCGCCGCTCGCGGCGTCCCAATCCCTTCAAGTGCGGCAGTTCATCCGATGGCAACGGCCCTGCCGGGTGCAGCTTCTTGCGTTTTGTCGTCATTTCTGACTTGACCTCATATATGACCACCGGTCATAATTATGACGCCCGACGACCCTGCTGTCAAATGGAAATCAACCGCCGTTTGTGAGATCCGACGACGGACCGGCCCGCAAAGGCCTCCTGCCGCAGGTGATCACGTCGCGGACACACCACGCGGACGTGAGCGTTGGTGGGAACAAGAATATTGAGACGAGGCGCTTGCGCGCGCCCCGGCGAGCAAATATAGTTTACCGGCGTCTCTACCGCATAAGGAAGGAAACTCATTCATGACTTCGCCTCGCGTTATCGCCGCGCTCGCGTGCGTCGGCATGCTGTCCGCCTGTTCTCTGGCTCCCAAATACCATCAGCCGGATCTCCCCATGCCGGAGAACTTCTCGGTAACGGCGTCTCAGGACACCATTCCCGACCTCTGGTGGCAGTCGTTCGGCGACGCCACCCTGGACTCGCTGGTCGACGAAGCGCTGGCCAACAACCAGGACCTCGCGGCGGCAGCAGCCCGCGTGGAACAGGCGCGCGCGATTGCCGGCGTGGCCAAATCGGCGCTGTATCCCGAAATCAATGTACAGGGCACCGGCAGCCGGACGCAGATCACCGACCAGGCGGCGGTCGGACGCGACAATCCGTTCAACACCTTCGATCTGCTGGGAACGATTTCCTACGAGCTGGATTTCTGGGGCAAGCTGCGTAACGCCAACAAGGCGGCGCGCAACCAGATGCTCGCCAGCGAAGAAGGACGGCGCAACGTCGAGCTGTCCCTGATCTCGGACGTCATTACCACCTATTTTGATCTGCTCTCGCAGGACCGCGAACTCGCCGTGTCGCGCGCGACACTCGAATCGCGGCGCGAGTCGGTGCGCCTGCAACAGCTTCGATACGATGCGGGCTCCATTTCGCAGCTGGATCTCTCGCAGGCCCAGGCCGAGTTCGCCGCCACCGAGGCCACGGTCCCGGTGTTCGAGCGGCAGGTTCGCCAGAGCGAAAACCGCCTGGGCGTGTTGCTGGGACGCATCGGCGGCACCGTCGATCGCGCACCCGACGGCGGCGAAATCGACTCGGTCCTCTCGCCGGAAATTCCCGTGGGGCTGCCGTCGGTATTGATCGCGCGCCGTCCCGACGTGATGGGCGCCGAGTACGCCATGATCGGCGCCAACGCCAACATCGGCGTGGCGCGCGCGCAGTATCTGCCCAGCATCTCGCTCACGGGCTATGGCGGCTGGGAGAGCAATGATCTCTCGCAATTGATCACCAAGAACAACGACATCTGGCAGGGATCGGTGTCCATCTTCCAGACCATCTTTGCGCCGGGACGCACGCAGCGGCAGGTGGACCTGGCGTGGGGCCGGTACCGCGAAACCTACGCCAACTACATCGGCTCGGTGCAGGTGGCGTTCGCCGACGTGGAAGACGCGCTGGTCGCACGCCGCACCAGCGTACTGGTGCGCGCGGCGGAAGACCGCGAAGTGAAGGCGCGTACGCAGGCCAAGGATCTGGCGCAGATCCGCTACGACGCCGGCGATTCATCCTACATCGAGGTACTGGACGCGCAGCGCCAGCTGTTCCAGGCGCAGGTGCTGCAGGCGGAAGCCCGTCGCAGCGAGCTGGTGTCGTTCGTGCAGCTGTACAAGGCGCTGGGTGGCGGCTGGCAGACGGATGATCAGATGCACGCACGCCAGAAGATGGCCGGTAAACCGCCGGAGAAATAGACGAAACACACGGTTGTGTGCCGGGCGCGCCGGGTTCTGCATGGAACCCGGCGCGTTTTGTTTAGTAGCAGCTCAGCACCGCGTCCCACGCCATTTCGGACGCGATGTAGCTCACCTCGTTGTACTTGAGAGGCGCCGGATCGATTTCGTTGGTGGTCACGGCGTACAACACGTCGCCGTCGTACATGGTGTGGAAGGGATCGATGGCACGCGCCATCGACGAGTGCACCTGGCGCGCCATCTGATTCAACTCGCGGAGGTTCATGACCTGGTTGGTCACGATCACGGTGAGCGTGGTGTTGCCGGGCGGCACATCGGGCTCGTCTCCGGCTTCGCTGCGAATCGAC
>OBIZ01000046.1_pt1 | contig 21958 bp, 18 predicted proteins | sample 1519801 | NCBI WGS metagenome assembly OBIZ01 (sample SAMN01911456, study PRJEB22533) | soil metagenome | biome: Soil | place: Malaysia | collected 2012-04-30 | depth DG_metagenome m | reverse complement strand
TATCTAAGGTCAACGTAGCGGTTCACCAGCGCCGCTTTGGCTCCCGGCGTGTCTGTGGCCGGGATGATCAGGTCGGTCAGCGCGATCAGCGTTTCGTTTTGGTGAGCATCAAAGAACTGCGGCTTCCAGTTGGCGCCGGTCTGGGCGGTGGCATCCACGTCCGCTGACATGTTCATCCGGGACATGGGGGTGCTAGCGGGTTCCGCCTGTCCAAGGATAGGCAGCGTCGTCAGTCCCCCCGCGCCCATCACGAGAGTTTTGAGCACGCCGCGACGTCCCTGGTTGGCCTCATCTTCAATTCTCTTTGTCATGATTGTGCATCTCCGTTTCCTTGTTTTGGCGCGGCGAACCTACCCGAGCTCACCTTTCCGCATCTGCTCGGCGATGTAGTCGGCGGTCCGCATAGAAAGAGCCAGAATGGTAAGCGTCGGGTTCTTCTCCGTCGAATTTACAAAGCAGGCCGCGTCTGCCACAAAGAGGTTCTTGATGTCATGCGACTGGTTGAACTTGTTCAGGTACGAGGCCTTGGGGTCGTCTCCCATGCGCGCCGTTCCGGCACAATGAATGCTCCATCCGGGCTCCAGTGGCGTGGTCCTTTCGTTGATGATTTCAATACCCGCCTTCCTGAACATCTCACGTTGTGTATCGTGAGAGTCACGGGCCATGGCCAGTTCGTTTGGGCCCCATTCAACTTCAAACTTCAGGACGGGAATGCCCCAGGTGTCGCGGACCACGGGATCGATCTCCACGTGGTTCTCCGCTCGCGGCACAACTTCGCCGAATGATCCGATGCTGATAACCGTGGCGTAGTATTTTTTTACTTCCTCTTTGAATTCGGCGCCGAAGCCGGGAATCTTGTTGGCAAAGCTGGGAAACTCTCGGCTGCCGCCGCCGCCCTCGAATCCATACCCGCGCACAAAGTCTTTTCGCTTTTCTTTCAGGTTTCGGAAGCGCGGGATATAGATTCCTCCGCCCTCCGGATGCGCGTCGCCGCCGCGATTGGGGTTTCCCTTCAACCGGGGAATAAGTCCGGTGACACCGCCCGCCATGATCTGCTCGCAGAAATATTTGCCCAGCACGCCGCTGGAGTTGCCCAGGCCGTCCGGATGATCGTCGCTCCGGGAATTCAGCAGGATGCGTGTGGTGTCAAGCGTTCCCGCGCCCATCACAATCACCTTGCCGTAAACCTCTTCCACCTGCCGCGTGATGCGGTCGATAAAAACGACGCTCTTCGCACGGTTTTCCCTGTCGGCCGTTACCTTCCACACCACAGCATTGGTGCGCATGGTCAGGTTGCCGGTCTTTTCGGCAATCGGGAGCAGCACTCCTGCCGAACTGAACGAGGCCGAAACATTGCAAACGCGCCCGCAGTGGCCGCAATAGTGGCACGGGGCACGTCCATGGAAGCCCGGCTTCGTCACGGTCGCCGAACGGCCCTGAATGACGTGCCGGTCTGCAAATTTGCTTTCGATCTGTCCTTTGAAAATGTTTTCCGCGCAGGTCAGCGGGACGGGCGGGAGAAAGTGGCTATCCGGATTGTTCTCCAGGCGATCTATGTGTCCGCAAACACCGATCCAGTCTTCAACCTTGCTGTAGTAAGGTTCGACGTCTTCGTAGGAGATGGGCCAGTCGGAGCCCACGCCGTCGTGACTGGCTGCCTTAAAATCCCGCGGGCTGAAGCGCAATGAAACCAGCCCCCAGTGAAGCGTCTTGCCCCCCACCGCCTGCGCCCGCACCCACACAAACTTTTTGCCCGTGTAGGGATTTTCAATCTCATTCACAAAATGCTTCTTGTTCCACTCGTTCGCTGTGTAGTTATAGATGGAGCGCTCCGACGGCCGGATGCGGCCCCGGAACGGAAAGTTATAGGGTTTCCTGTGATGCTCGAAATCCGTTGCGATATTGAATTTCGGTCCGCGCTCCAGCAGGAGAACCTTCAAGCCTTTCAAACACAATTGCGTGGCCGCCATGCCTCCGGCGGCTCCTGACCCCACAACCACCACATCGTATACTCTGGCCATTCAGGCCTCCCCGTAAGTATGAGTCTCTTAGCGACTTTTCAAAACGGTCCCCCGCCACAGGCCGTGCCCAGCAGGAATCTAACGCACGCGCTGGACGTACATTGGTCGATGCGCGATGGTGACGCTGCGCAACACGATGAGCAAAAAGCGCCCAGCCAGTTGCCCGCCTCTCGGTCAGCAGACAAAAGATGCGGTCCCAGCGGCGATCCCAGAAAGACCAGCGTTCCCTTCCCGATACGGCGTTTGAGGGCAACGGGTACTTTCTGGAACCACGCAATCGCATCTCCGCCCTCGAGGCCAACCGGTACAACACAGCTGAAATCGCGAACCTTGGTTACAACAGGCCAGTGGTAATCAATATAGGGTGATTGTTTGAGCGACTCTGCGGAATCCCATAACCGGACGGGACGATGAAGGCTCAATCCAAACACTGACCTTATTACACGCTTATGAATATCAAAATCTTCAGGCCCGAAAAATGCTGCTCCGGTTTCATAAAGCACGATGGACCCGCTCATGAGATGCTCGCTGAGTCCTGCAAGCGCCGAATGGTCTGTATCAATTGCGCCCGGCATGATTATCGCGCGCGCAGGTGCGGGAGGCTGGAAGGAAGTCTGCTGGTAAGAAATGTCCAAAGATGAAAGCGCAACTGCATATCCTGCAACCGATTCGCGCAGGGGAGAAGCCGGACCGGGATCAATCAGGAGACATCCTGCAGGTTGACGCGCAACGTCCGGGAAAAGCCTGCGCAGGCCCGTTGCCACCGCGGCTCCGACCGCTGAAGCGCCCGCCGCACATCCCAGGAATCCGCGTCGCGAAATGGGCATTCTAAACCTTGTTGGCAATCAGGCGGTCAATGGCCGCTGCCGTGTCATAAAACTGCTGGTCCTGCGCGTAGTGATACCGCCGCTCCATTTCCGCCACCAGCCACCCGTCGTACCCAACCTTGGTCATGGCGGCGCGGATGGCCTTCCAGTTGTTGTCACCGAGAAAGATGTTCGTGTAAACGCTGTCACCGCAGCGGCCGCGTTTCTTCATGACGTCTTTCAAATGGATCCGCGTGATCCGCGGCCCCATCATTTCAATCCACTGCTCGGCAAATCCGTCGTCATGGATGTTGCCAACGTCCAGGTGAATGCCCACTGAAGGTTCATTAATGTCTTTGAGGAAAAGGAGAAACTCCCGCGGTCCCATCAGGAAACGCTGCTCACTGTTGCAGTTCTCGCAGCCGATCTTGACCCCGGCCCGCGCCGCGTCGGGCCCAAGCGTCTTCATGGCCTCAACCGAGCGGTTGTAAACTTCGTTGTAAGGGACCTCGGCCGTCACCAAGCCCGCCACAACCAGGATGGCGTCCGTGCCGAGCATCTGCGCCGTCTCGATCTGGCGCCTGACGATTCGAATGCCTTCTTCGCGGACTTTGGGGTCGCGCGCGGATAGCGAGTTTTTCCAGTGAAGGCCGGTTGAGACGTTGGAAACCACCAGGCCGGCGTTCTCAACCTCGCGCCGAAGCTCGCGCACCTCCGCGTCGGTGGTGCTCATCTGAAACCACGGAACCTCGCCCAGCCATAGCTCGATTCCGTCGTATCCGGATTTCTTGACTAAATCCAGCCCCTGCTCGAAACTCCAGCCCCTTGGAATTTCGTTGTCGCCGATAGATTTTTTCAACTTAATGAAGCCCCGATTTCGTTAAATTACGAATTATTTCGACGGACAAATGATTATCACAAACGACTGACAACATCAATGCATTCCTGCTTCCAGCCCGGGAAAAAGAGGCGGGACAAGGCCTCTCGTAACCGTCCACAGCCTTGTCCCCGCCTGCCGTCTGATCCAATTAGAAAAAGAACTTTAATGAGAATTGGATTTCGCGGGGCGCCCTTGCGGCGGTCAGGAAGCCGAATTCAGGCGAACCCATCGAAGTTGTGTTAATCCCGAACTGCGGGCCAGTCTGGGCCGGCAGCAGGTTTGCATGGTTCAGTACGTTAAAGAACTCCGAACGGAATTCCAGGCGTGTGCTCTCGGAAGTTCTGAACGCCTTGAACACTGAGAAGTCCACGTTGTAAAGGCCCGGGCCGGCCACACTGTTTCTTCCGGCATTGCCAAACGATCCCAGGGCCGGATCCACAAACGCGCAGGTGTTGAAGAACGTGTTCGGCTGGCAAGGAGCTGAGTTGGGGTTCAAAACCTCGTCAGGCCGTTGCTGCCCGTCGGAGTTTGAAAAGTTGCCATTGGAATCGCTGATCGTGAACCAGTTGCCATTCGAGAAACTCGAAATGCCTGCGACCTGCCAGCCTCCGACCACCTGGTTCATCGCGCCGCTGGCTCCGCCGGCAAATCGCTGGCCCCGTCCAAAAGGAAGCTGCCAGACGCCGCTGATGACCGCCCGGTTCCGGACGTCGAAATCGGAATTGGCGAATTCAATCCGGCGATCCTGGAAGTAGCGGAAGTCGCCTCCGTTTTGCGCTCCCAGGTTGGCGCTTGATGCGTTGTCCATGGAATGCGCCCAGGTGTAAGTTGCCAGGAATGAGAACCCATGGGAGAAGTTCTTCTGGAACTTCGTCTGGAGCGAATTGTAGGAAGAGATGGCATCCGAACTGAACAACGCGATGTACGAATCGACCGCCGGGAACGGACGCCTTGGCGCAGTCGGCAGGTTGGGATCGGGCGTCGGGGTTGCCTGGTTGCCGTTCATGAAGTCATAAAGCCTTGTACCCTTCGACCCGGCATATACCACTTCAAAGAGCGTATCGCCCGGCAACTGGTACTGAAGGCCAAAGTTCCAATCCTGCATGTAGGGTGTGGCCAAAGAAGGGTCGAGGCTGAAAAGCTGAGGAGTGTTCGGGTCGACCAGTGCATTGGCCGGGAACCCATTCTGCAGGTATTGGATATCAGGAATAGCACAATTCTGCGTGGAAGGGTTTGCCGCAGCCGCTCCGCATGGAGTATTGAACGATTGAGTAACGAAAAATGGCGGGTTGAAACCCTGGCTCGGGTTGGAATATGGACCGTTTTCCTCCCCGCCATAGAAGATGCCATAGCCGGTCCGCAGAACGAGCTTGTTTGTCAGCTTGACTGCCAGGCCGGCCCGAGGCCCAAAGTTGTTGTAGTCCGGCTTGATGAGCCCACGCGAACCTGTCGGGCTGACGGGGATTATCGATGCCAGGAGCGGCGTTAGAGTGGACGGCTGATGGTTCTGGGTCACAGCGTCCGTCGGGATGATGACGCTGCCTGTAAGGAAGTTGAATGTTCCCTGGGCGTTGTATTTTTCCTTTACAGTGCCGAAAAACTCGTACCGAAGCCCCAGGTTCAGAGTTACGCGCGGTGTAACACGGTAAGTATCTTCCAGGTAGGTGGCGAGAATCTTGCGCAGATAATCCACGTTGTGCAGATTATTGATGTCGCCCCAATCAGGCAGCCCCAACAAAAACGACGCCATACCACTTCCGCCAGATCCCGGTGCTGCCGGGTTATCGGTAAACACGGGGTCAAACCCCAGTTCGCCGCGCGGCGCCGCCGGCTGGTAAATAGTGAACTCCTCACGCCGACCCTCGCCTCCAAACTGCACGGTGTGTTTCCCGTGGATCCAGGTGAAGTTATCAACCAGATTGACAGTGTTCTGGATTTCATCCGAAGGCAGGTATGTGGCGCTGCCAAGCGTCGAAGCGTCTGAAAACGAAAGCTGCGGCAGTCCGCCGATGCCGGGGACAAACGGAACGCCCGGAAATCCGAGTTGTCCGGAGACATCGATGTTGGAATTGAAATTCTGCCGCTGGGACTCAAGCCGGTTGTAGCCGGCGCGAAACTCGTTGATCAGGGTGGGGCTGAATATGTGAGTTTCACTCGCGGCCGAATTGTAACCGGTGTTTAACTCATCGCCACTAAAAAACCCGCTTCCATCCGCCAGACCTCCAAACGGCCCGGGAAGGATGCTCGGCTGCTGCTGCCGGTCAAGCACGAAGAACGACGTGTCATTGGCCGAAAAGATGTGGTCAAGCCGGGCGTCCAGGTTGCTCCGGTTGATCCGGTTCTTGGGATTGCTGATGTAGTTGTACCCGGGCTGATTGGCGTTGCTTTTCGGGAAAAGCGCTATCAACCGTCCCGCCAGAGGGTCCTGCACTCCCGTTGGAATCTGGTTCACAGGAACGCCGCCGCCCGTTGTCATGAACGGCACGCCGCACAAACCGGTCGGACTGTTTGAGTCAAGTTGCGTCAGGCGGGTATTGAAGATTTCGCCGGCATAGGTTGGGTTCCCGTTGCAGTCCAGAACCGCCTGGTTGTTCACCATGATCGGGGACGTCAAGTCCAGTTGATCGCTGAAATCGCCGGACGACTGAGCCGCAGTAGGCACTACGGAGGTATCCGTCAGCCCCTTGCGGATCAGCAGCCTTTCAAAGTCACCGAAAAAGAATGTCTTGTCTCTGCCGTTGTAGAGATGGGGAATGTCAACAGGACCGCCAACCGTGAAGCCGAACTGGTTCTGCTGGTAGGTGGGTCTCGTCTGGTCGAAAAAGTTGCGCGCGTCGAGCTTGTCATTGCGCAGAAATTCCCACACGTCACCGTGCAGCTTGTTGGTTCCCTGCTTGATGGAAACGTTGATGACCGCACCGTTGCCCCGGCCAAACTGCGCGCTAAAGGAGTTCGTCTGCACCTTGAATTCCTGAATCGCATCAACCGGAGGCCCTACAACGTAGTTGCTTTCGTTGAGCAGGTCCGTAAGGTTTGAATTGTTGTCCATGCCGTTCAGGAGGAAGTTGTTCTGAAGTGAGCGTCCGCCATTGGCGCTGAACCCATATCCGCCCTCGTCACGAGATCCCGGTTCTGCGGGAGCTGTTCCTGCTGTCAGCAGGGCGAGTTGTGCAAAGTTTCGTCCGTTTAAGGGCAGGTCAACAACCTGACGATTGCTGACAACCTGCCCCAGGCTTGAGGTCTGAGTTTCCAGAACAGGCGTTGCGGCACGCACCTGAATGGTTTGAACCGTTTGTCCTACCTGCAGAGTAACGTCAACCGCCGCTCTCTGTTGGATCTGGATGGCAAAAGGCCCAACGACTGTGGTTTTGAAGCCTTGTTTTGCTACGGCGACGCGATATTGGCCAATTAACAACGGACTCGCCACATACTCGCCACCGGCATCAGTCCTGGTGACGAACATCGCACCCGTATTTGCGTTCGTCACTGTAACTTTCGCGCCAGGTATCACAGCCCCGCTGGGATCTTTGACTGTGCCCGCAATGGAACCGGTGTCCCGCTGGGCCCATGCAGCAGAGGGCAGAAACAGCAAGACCCCGAGTGTTACTAAGGAAAAGATCAGACAAACTTTATGAATCGCTTTCGACATGGAACCTCCATGAATCAAGACCCACGCCGACGCTTGAATCGCACGGAAGGCGAAAAAATACAGACAGATCTGCTGTAGGGGAAAAGCCCCGAAACTATAATGTGATGCTTTGGTCTGAGGTTAACCTGCAGCGTGACCGACAGAACATCGACCAGACACGCCAATTTGTAAGGCTGAGGTTATAATTCCGGAATTCTTATTATAATTCCGACTAATACATCATTATAAAATCAGGCTCTCAGTCTTTCTGCCTGTCATCTATGAACCGATTAACTCTTTCTGTTTACCATGAAATGTTTTCGATAGTCAATTTGATTTCGTTATGAATGCCTGCGATTGTTTTCTATCAGTGCGCTTTGCCGCATAACTGCCCGTTCCAACACAAAGGCTCACACCCTGACCTGACCCTGCCTTTCCCCAGGTCTTTTGTGTTTACTCGCCCAGCACCTGCACCATGTAGGTCCTCTGCAGAGGGCCGTCGTATTCCATAAAGTAGATGGTCTGGCGAGAACCACGCACCATTTTTCCGTCTTCGATCGGAAATGAACAACTGATGCCGCCCAGGATGCTTTTCAGGTGTGTTTCCGCATTGAAACCCAGCCGCCCGTCGTAGTCGAGATAACGCCGGTGGTGGTAGTTCTCGTCCTCAGGAAACAGCCGGCTGAAATGCGTAAGAATATCTTCTTCCAGGCACGGAATGCCTTCAGTCACCAGCAGCCCTGAAGACGTGTGGCAGGTCATCACATTCACCAGCCCCTGTTTCACACCACTCTGCCGGATCACCTCATCCACTTTCGGCGTAATGTCGATGGCCTCTTCCGACTTCCGCGACTGGATTTTAATCTTTTCAAGCTTGATAATCATGGCCTTTACCCGCCTTGTATCCCCCTCTTATTTGAGACCCAGCAACCGGCCGGGATTCTCTTCAAAAACCTTTTTAAGACAGCCTTCCGTCAGCTCCAGCGTGCCGAGCGCGTGCACCATGTTCTTGATTTCGACCCGCGGATAGTTTGAGCCGAAAACCATCCGGTTGCGCAGGCTGCGCTCCAGCACTGTGGTTGGGATCTGCTTTGAGAAAACAAACTGATAAAACTCTTTCGGGCCGTCGTAGTAAAGGCACGAAGTGTCGAGATAAACGTTGGGATACTTCAGCGCCAGAGCGGTAGCCTCCCACACCCAGGGCCAGCCCCAGTGCGCCAGCACAAAGTTGAGTTTCTTGAAGCGCGCAATGGCTTCTTCCAGCAGCATCGGATGGCCGCGCTCGATCAGCGTGGCCGGCGCCCAGCTCATACCCGTGTGCAGCAGCACGGGAATATTCAAACCCTCCGCTGCTTCGTAAAGCTCGTACACTTTGCTGTCCCGCAGTTCAAAATCCTGGAGGGCGGCGTCGAGTTTGAGTCCCTTCATGCCCATCTTCTTGATGGCGTGCTCCAGTTCCTTTACGGCCCCAGTCTTCAGCGGGTCCACGCTGGCAAAGCCGATGAAGCGGTCGCTGGTGGAACACAGTTCCGCCACCTGCTCATTTGAGCTGACGGCATCGCCGCGCGCCCTTTCGCAATCGATCGGCAGCAGGACCGCACGGTCAATGCCCGCCACGTCCATCTGCAAGTGGAAAGTTTCCAGCGGTTGAAAGTTGTTGCCAATCTGGAAAATGTCCCGCGCCATGCGGGCATAATTCGGATACTTGTCCACCATTTCCTGAATCAGTACCGGGTGCGTATGAAAATCGATTCTCATGCTGCCGCCTCGTTCCCATGCTTTTGTAAAAATTCCTGCCATTTCGGCTGTTCGCGGAAAGCCTCCGTACCACCGGGACGCGTGGTTGAAAATGCGCCTGCGAGGTTTCCGCCGGCCAGGCATGCCTGCGGGTCGGCCCCGCGAACGTACCGGTCCAAAAATCCTGCGTCAAAGCTGTCTCCCGCGCCCACAGGATCAACAGCGCTTACGGCATAACCGGAGTGCGTCCATTCCTGACTGCCGCGTCGCACCCTCGCGCCCTTTGCCCCCAGTTTGACGGCAACCATCTTCACCCGGCCGGCCAGTTTCTCGACGGCTGCTTCCAGAGCTTCTTGGCGCGCAATTCTCACCGCCTCGCGCTCATTCACGAACAGCACATCCACAAGAGGCAGAACGTCGTCCAACCCTTCCCAGCGGTCGTCAGGATCGTCGTTGGTATCCAGAGAAGTGCCAAGCCCTGCCCGCTTCATCTGTTCATAAAGCTCAGGAATGCGCGGCCGCAGCGCCCGGTGCAGGTAAAACGAAGAAAGGTGGAAGTGTCTGCCGGAGCGAAGGTAATCAAGGTCAAGGTCGTCGTATCCCATTTCAAACATCGCTCCGGGATACGTCAAAATCCGACGGCTGCCAGACCCCGTGACAATAACGGTTAGTCCCGTCTTGGCCGCTCCTGCCACGCTTCGCACATGGCTTACATCCACACCGCCCGAGGCAAGCCGCTCCAGAGCGATCTTTCCCAACGGGTCGGTGCCGATGCGGGAAATAAAGCCAACATGGTTGCCAATTACCGCCAGGTTGTGGGCAAAGATAGCGGAAGAGCTTCCCAGGGTCAGGGCCAAATCGCTCGACAGAAGTTCCTTTTCCGGCTCAAGTTCATCCGGCAATCCGTAAAGGATAAGGTCGAGGTTCAGCTCGCCGGCCACCGTCACGTCGAATTGCGCCATCCTGAGTCCCTATTCAGCCTTTTCCTTCAGCACAACCACACGGCTCAGATGCCGCGGCTCGTCAGGATCGAATCCTCGCTTGAGTCCCAGGTACAGGCCCATCAACTGCGCGGCCAGAATGTGCGGCGCCAGGCGCGCCACCTCAGGAACGTCCAGTTCCAGCTCAATCACCACGTCGGCCGCGCGGCGAACGTTGTCATTCGCGCGGTTGGTGATCACCAGCGTCGTGCCGCCCAGTTCTTTCATCTCTTCCAGAACTTCCTGCTCGGAAGTTCCCGTGCTCTCCGCCAGGAAGAAAGTCAGCAGCGTTTGCGGGCTTACAATCGACTTGGGACCATGGCGGAATTCCAACGTATGAAAAACCTGCGCATAAGAGCAGGACATCTCCGTCACCTTCAACTGCCCTTCGGACGCAATCCCGAAAAACGGTCCTTGCCCCAGGAAAATGTAATCGGCAAATTCGTTTGAGCTGGCAAACTTTTCAATGCAGGGCTGCAGCCGCTCCAGCGCCTGTTGTGCCTGCCCCGGCATCTGATTGAGCGCCTCCAGAAATTCCTTGCGCCCACTGGCCCAGCCCGCCAGAGCCTGCAAACCCAGCAGCATGGTGCTGAAGGAACGGGTCATCACGGTGCTCCGCTCATCTGCCGCCGGAAGCAGCAGAGTGGAGGTCACCAGTTTTTCAAGCTCCTTCTCCGTCGCGCAACTGACCGCCAGAGTCCGAATGTTGCGTTCCTTCTCCAGGTAGTCGGCCGCCATCAACATCTCGGTGGTGTGCCCCGAACGTGAAATCAGGACGGGCTGGCACTTGCCTTCTCCCAGCACATGGTCCGGATAAAACAGAAGTTCAGAAGCCGGCACGGCCTTTGCCCGCTGGCCCGTGACGGCGGTCCAACTCCACGCTGCGGCCTGCGCCGCATAGTAGCTTGACCCACAACCAACAAAAATCCACTCATCAGCCTTGTCAAGAGGCTTCAGAACTTCGTCATAGCGGCCGTTCTCTTCAAGCTCCTGCAAAGTCGCCGCCCAGACGCCGGGCTCTGACATGATTTCTTCGTAGCTCCGATGCCCTCGCCCATCTAGAATTTCGCTCACTCTACTGCCTCCTTCATACTTACGAAGACTTACAATTCAATTGGAGTACGTGTTCGGTGTAGGATTTATGCAGCAAAGACACGGCTGCAATTTACCCTAATTACGGTATGTTTCTTTTTACTACGTTTTCCTTTCGAGTGTCAAAACGTTTTACGATTTCGCACTCTTTGTCCCTGCGGCAAACCTCTGTCAGCGTTCCCGGTTAAGCCATGGAGCTACAGGCACCTGGCCGGGATTTTTGGGTTTATATGGCCATGTGATTCGCTTGCCGGTGGCGGCAGACTCGTAGGCAGCGTAAATAATCTCCAGTGTTGCACGCCCGTCCTCGCCAGTTTCCATCGGTTCCGCTTCACCCAGCACTGCCCGAGTGAAGTGCCGCATCTCATGTGGAAAGCCATAAAGGTAGGCTTCCTCAAATACTGTAAAAGTCCACCCTTTTGTTTCTCCGGCCTTTTCCACGGCATATCCGTAGCCGCTCTTACTATAAGTTTCCATGGAGCTGCCGCGCAGCAGGTCGCAGTGGATGACCCCCTCGGTCCCGTAAAGGTCGGCGCGATCATCCATGCCTCCGTGGCGCGCCCAGCTGTCTTCGATCACGGAGATACCGCCGTTTTCAAATTCAACAACCACCAAAGAATTGTCATCGCCCTGCGTCCTTCCCTTGTGATAAACAAGCTGGCAGTGGGCGGTTACGCTCTTGACCTTTGGCTTGCCATACACCCAACGGGTCCATTCGATGCCGTGGCACCCCATGTCCATCAGCGCCCCGCCGCCTGAGCGGTTGACATCGTAGAACCAACCCGAGTGTGGCCCGGAGTGTTTTTCACTCTGCTTGGCCATGTAAAGATCGCCGATGGCCCTTTCATCAACCAGTTGCTTGGCGCGAACGTACTTGGGCGAAAAGCAGATGGTTTCCGCGTACATCAGCTTGACGTTCTGCTTCTTGCAGGCGGCAATCATCGCGTCGGCGTCTGCCAGCGTGTGTGCAATGGGCTTTTCAAGGATGATGTGCTTGCCGGCCTCGGCCGCAGCCACAACGACCTCCCGGTGCAGATCATTGGGAATGCCCACCACGACTACGTCTACGTCTTTCCGCTCCATGAGCTCCCGGTAATCCGTCACGGCCACAGGTATCTTCCACTTGCGAGCAAACTCCTCAACATGGTCTTTGTTGGGAGAGCATGCTGCGACAAGCTGGGCCTCATGAACTTCCTGAAACGCCTCCGCATGAAGGTTTGATACAAATGCCGATCCGATAACACCCACCCTCACCTTGTCCATCATCGCTCCTTCAAGGAAACTCCGGCTTTGCGGTCCCGCCATTCAAGTGCGGGAAACAGGACCGTTAAAGACGACCCTTCAAGATAACACAAGGCTGTGTGAACTCGAATTCCAAATCGCCTCTACAAACCCTCGCCGTTGAAACACAAAAGAACAGCTTCTGGCCACTTCAGCGCCCGGCGCGCAACTCCCAACAAAATTTTGTTGCAGGATCAAGACCATCGGCGATAGCATCCAATGCTTTGTTCCTGCAGGAGAAACCAGGTGCGACAAAACAAGGCAGACGTTGCAGGTCTCGGGTTGAACGCTACCGACACGGTGCTGATGGTCCGCGAGTTTCCGCCTCTGGGAGGGAAAGAACGCGTTGTATCCCTGTCCCGGCAGGCGGGCGGGCAGGTGGCCACGGCGCTTGTCGCCTGCCAGCGGCTGGGCCTCAAAGCGCGTTACATCGGCAAGGTTGGCGACGACGAAGCCGGCCGCTTCCAGCTGCAGAGCCTCCGTGACGAAGGACTCGATGTCCAGTACACCCATGTCACACCCGGCGCCGCCACACAGTTCGGACTGATCATCGTCGACCAGGCCACCGGCGAACGGACGGTCTTCTGGGACCGCGACAAACGCCTGGCCGTTACCCAGCAGGAATTAAAGCCTGAAGCCATCACCTCGGCGAGGGTCCTGCACATTGACGGGTGCGATTCCGCCGCGTGCGCCCAGGCGGCCAAATGGGCGCGCAAGGCTGGGATGCCTGTCGTCGCAGACCTCGACACCGTTTATAAAGATGTGGAACAGATTTTTCCGTTGATCGACTACCTGATCGCCTCGGCCAATTTTCTGCCTGCTGTCACCGGCCGGAATGACCCGTTTCTCGTGCTGGAATATATGGCGCGGGAATATAAAATCCGCGCTCCGGGAATGACGTTGGGCCGCGACGGTGCGCTGGTTTACAGCGAGGGGCGGTTCTTTTATTCCCCTGGATTCGTGGTGGAGACCGTGGACACGACAGGGGCGGGCGATATCTTCCACGGGGCATTTGCTTACGGGCTGCTCGAGGGATGGGATATCGAACGGATCCTGGACTTTTCAAACGCCATGGCCGGGCTGAATTGTACGCGCCTTGGGGCACGCGGCGGCATCGCAACCCGCGCTGATGCTGAAATGCTGATGGCCACCGGGACGCGACATCGCAATTCTGACTATGCAAAGCTTCCACGCGCGGGAGGCAAGAACCTGCGACCTCGTGGAACAAGAAACTCGCGGCGCGCTTAAAGAGCAATGGCAGCCGACAGCTACGCACTCATTACCGGGGCTTCAAGCGGCATTGGCGAATGCTTCGCGCGCGCCCTCGCCCGGCGCGGCCACAACCTGGTACTGGCAGCGCGGTCGGAAGGTAAACTCACCCAATTGGCCTCCGACCTGGTTCGGGACTGTTCGATCAACGTAGAAATTATTCCGGCGGACCTCAGCGTGCGCGACGCGGCCCCGCAGCTTGCCGCAATTCTCAAGGAACGAAATCTATCCATCAGCCTGCTTTTTAATAATGCCGCTTTCGGCGCGCGTGGCGAGTTTTGGAATCTTCCGCTCGACCGGCAGATGGCGATGGTCCGGTTAAACATCAACGCGCTCGTTGACCTCACCTACCTTCTACTGCCAGACATGGTCGCACGCGGCGAGGGCGCCATCATCAACGTGTCCTCGACGGTCAGCTTCCAGCCCACGGCTTACACCACCACCTATGCCGCCACCAAAGCTTTTGTAACAAGTTTCTCGATGGGCCTGGCTGAAGAGGTGCGACCGCACGGCATTCGCGTGGTGACGCTGTGCCCGGGAAGCACACGCACCAATTTTTTTGAGGCAGGAAACTACGGCGTCCGCAACATGCCCGGTGGCATGCAATCGCCGGAAGAAGTGGTGGAGGAAGCGCTCCACGCGCTCGACCGCGGCGGTGGGTTGGTGGTTCCCCGCTTCCTGAACAAGTTTCTGCTTTTTCTCCAACGTTTCGGGCCCCGCGAGACCGTGGCGAAATCTGCTGCCATGATCTTTCGTCCGAGGGACCTTGGCAATCCGCGCTGAAGCCTTGGGCTTCAACCGGCTAATCGCCTTTGAAGAAAGGACGTAGAACCATGGACCTCTTAACTTTGGTTTCCAGTCTCCGCCAGGCCCGCATTGTAGACCTGAGCCAGACGCTCGAAGAACGGATGCCAAATTTCCCCACCCACTCGAAGTTTTTCCATAACCTGTGGGGATCTTACCAGCTCGGGGGAAGGTCGCTCAGTTACCAGGTGCTGATGCATGAGCACAACGGAACACACGTTGATGCGCCCGTACACTTTGTGAGCGATAGAAATGCTGAAGCGCACAAGACAATCGAGCAGATTGAGCCTGGCCATCTGATCGGTCGCGGTGTGCGGCTCGACTGCCGCGGCCTGGAGGGAGGCGATTACATTTCAGCACACTTCATTCAACACTGGGAAGCGGAGCATGGCGCGATTGAGGCAGGCGATATCGTGCTGTTCAATTTCGGCTGGTCAGAACACTGGGGATTGAGTCCGGATAACAGACGCTATCTTAACGACTGGCCGGGCGTCAGCGTAGATGCCGCCGAATACCTTGTGAGCAAATCCGTGGCGGCTGTTGGGGTTGATTCCCTTTCGCCCGACCCTCCGGCAGCGCTTGACGACCATCCCGTCCATCCCATGCTGCTCGAAAAAGAGGTCCTGATTATCGAGAACCTCGCGCGCCTTGACGAGCTTCCGGAATTCTTTCTGTTCATCGCGCTGCCACTGAAACTCCGTGCGGGATCGGGCTCGCCCATCCGCGCTGTTGCGCTGGTTTAGAGAGCTGGAAAATTTCTTCGTGCGCTATTGTTCCTTGGCGTTCAGGTAACGGTCCACCACCGTCTTCCACTTACCCTGCGCTTCCAAAATGATCTCAATGGTTTCGCGGACAGCCCCCAGACCACCCGGGGCTTTGGTCACATAATGAACGTGTCTTCGAAGCAGGGGGTGGCCGTTCTGGACGCACACGGCAAATCCTACGCGCTTCAGAATCGGAAGGTCTACCAGGTCGTCGCCCATGTAACAGACTTCATTGTCCTTCACGCCTGCTGCCTGAAGAATCCGCTCATAGGGGGGAATCTTCTTGAGAGAGTTTTCTTCAATAAAGTCCAGCTTCAGTTCCGCCGCCCGGTAGCGCACGGTGTCCGAACCGCGCCCGCTGATGATGCCCACCTTGATTCCGGCTTCGCGCGCGTAGCGGATTCCAATGCCGTCGCGGGAATGGAAAGTTTTGGTCTCAAACATTCCGCCTTCTGGACGCGGCACGTAGTAGATGCGACCGTCGGTCATGACGCCGTCAACATCGAGCAGCAACAGCTTGATTTTGCGAGCCCGGCGACGGACCTGCTGTGGGGTAAGTGGCATGTTCCTTCTCAGCAAAATTGCATTTCTTTCAAGATGGACAGCCCCGGTGGAGAATATAGGCTTTCATCAGCCGCTCACTTCAGGCCCAGTTTTTGCCCGCGCGCCAGCAGAGTGATTGACTCCTTTACTCGCCTCTCGCGTGTTTCCTCCCGTTTGGCCGAATGGATCCAACGCACGTACTCGCGCCGGTGGCTTGGCGCCAGGCGATTAAAGGCGCTCCATGCTTGCGAATTCCCCTTCAGCGCCGTGGCAATGTAGCGGGGCAATTCCGGGATTTCCGGCCTCTGAGCATAGCTGTTGCCAGTTGGAGCTGCTGCGCGCCCCGGCGGGGCCAGCAGGCCCTCCGAATTTAGTTCCGCCCAGCGCTTGCGGTTTAACTCGGACCACTTGCTCGAAGGTTTTCGCGGCGTAAACTTGCGGGCGTACCGGTCATCATCCAGCCGTTTGACCAGGCTGTCGACCCAGCCAAAACAAAGCGCTTCCCGAACCGAGTCTTCATAAGGGACGCACTTGACTCCCGTGTTGTGGCCCTTATGAAACACAAGCCACACTCCGGGGCTTGAGGCATGGTGCTTCTCCAGCCATCTCCGCCAGCGCTGCCTGTCCCGAACCTCCAGCTGCATAAGCTCATTCGCCATGCTTGCTGCCTCACTTAACATGCATTACAGGGAGTGTTCAAAACATCTCGGTCCGCCACAGGTCGTGAATGTGGACCACACCTTCGAGGCACCCCTCATCATCCACCACCATCAGCGACGTGATGCGGCGGCTTTCCATCACGTTCAGGGCGCGCGTGGCCAGTTCCTTGCGGCCGATGGTCACAGGCGTTCGCGTCATCAGGTCGGCTGCCGAATGTTCGAGTGCACGATTACCCTCACGCTGGAAAAATCGCCGCAAGTCGCCGTCAGAAATCACGCCGGCCAGCCTTCCTTCACCATCCACCACGGCTGTGTGGCCCAGTTTCTTCTTGCTGATCTCGTAAATCACATCGGGCAAAGTCGTCGAGGGCTGCACGCGTGGGATTTCGTCGCCTGTGTGCATCACGTTCTCCACCCGGCGCAGCCGGACGCCCAAGCCTCCTCCCGGATGAAGCGCCGCATAGTCCTCTTCCTTGAAGCCGCGTTTTTCAAGCAGTGCCATGGCCAGCGCGTCACCCACCGCCAGCATGGCCGTAGTTGAGGCCGTGGGAGCGAGCCCCAGCGGGCAGGCTTCTTCGCTGATGCTCACGTCAATCACCACATCGCTTGACTGGGCGAGGGTCGAGCCAGGCTTGCCGGTCAGCAAGATCAACGGGATTGCCAGCCGCTTGACGGTGTCGAGCAGGCGCAGCAGTTCTTCCGTTTCACCGCCGTAGGATAGTGCCATCAGTACGTCGTTCGGCACCAGTCGGCCCAGATCGCCGTGGAGAGCTTCGGCGGGATGCAGGAAGAACGACGGCGTCCCGGTGCTTGAAAAGGTGGCGGAAATCTTCTGTCCGATCAGGCCGGACTTGCCCATGCCCGCAACCACCAGGCGCCCTCGACAAGCAAGAATAGTCTCAACTGCGCGCTCGAACTGCCGGTCCAGCCGCCCGATCAGTTCGGCGATGGCTCGCGCCTCAATCTCAAGCACTCGTCTTCCGGTTTCAAGACTCATAACAAGGTGCCTGCTCAAATCAGGGATGATATCACAGGTGCCATGACACCGGCCCTGGCCCCGGAATCCGCTGGGCCTTGACAACCCAGCCCGGGCAATGCAAATCTTCGGCCTGTACCAAACAGCGATTCCAGACGGAGGGGAACAGCGGAGACCATGCCTAAATTTCAAACAAAGCAACTTCCTGACTCGCCCGACGTGGTGGCACCCGACGGGTCAGATGTGAGAATCCTGCTGGAGCTCAAGGGCGGCGGGATGGCGCACTTTGAACTCAGCCCGGGCCAAACCGCCAGGGCCGTTACTCACCGGACAGTAGAGGAAATATGGTTCTTCATTGCCGGGCAGGGCGAGATGTGGCGTGAAAAGGACGGCGTGGCCGAAACTGTGGAAGTCTATCCCGGGGTGTGCCTTACCATTCCGCTGGGGACACGGTTCCAGTTCCGCTGCACAGGGCAGGATCCGCTTGAGGCGATTGGCGTCACCATGCCTCCCTGGCCCGGCAAAGATGAGGCCTTGCTTGTGGAGGGCCCGTGGCAGCCAACGGTTGGCGGTAGTCAGGAGGGCGACGCCTCAGTCCCACCGGAAACCTAGGGACCCTGCCCTCGATGCCCAGCGGGAAAACCAAACAATGAGCTCTACCCACGTTTTTCTGTTTCTGCAACGTAAAGGGTGGCGCGGTTGCGGCCGGCGCGTTTGGATTCATAGAGAGCGCGGTCGCTGGCCTGCAGCATTTCTTCCAGTGTGGCTCCGTGTTCGGGATAGACTGCGATGCCAAGACTGACGGTGATGTTGGGAAGCGGTTTTTCCTTCACCTGAGGCATATTCATGTGGGCTACGGAATTCCGGATGCGCTCCGCAACCACCTGGCAGGCTTTGGCGTCAGTATCGGGAAGAATCACGACAAACTCTTCCCCGCCCAGCCTCGCCGTCAGGTTGGTTTCCCTCATCGACTGCGTGATGGTCTTGGCAAACTGCTTCAGCACGCGGTCTCCCACTTCGTGCCCGAATACGTCGTTGATGTTCTTGAAGTGGTCGAGGTCCAGAATAAGAAACCCCAACGGCGTATCTTTGCGCCGGGCCATGGCCATAAGCTTGCGCGCGTAGTCTTTGCAGAAGCGCCGGTTGTAAAGCCCGGTGAGCGGATCGATGTTGGCCTGCTCGCGCATGGTTTGGAGCAACTGCAGGTTGGAGAGCACCGAAGCGGTCGTGCTGAGATAGCTTTCCAGAAGACTTTCGCGTTCCGGCGTCCAGAACCCTTTTGCCCCCTGCAGGCGTATGGCGCCGATGATAATGCCGCCTGCGATCAATGGGCCGCAATAATAGCTGCCCTCCTCCGGCAAGGCGAACCTTCCAGGGCAAAGCGGCTCCACGCTGACGTCGTTTACGCGGAAGGGCCGCCCCATGCGGACAGCTTTGCAGCTGTTTTTGCCTTCTATCACGGGCCAGTCGTGCACATCCTTCGGCAAGGGATGCAATGAAGCCACGACTTCCAGAAAGTCTTCCTCCGGGCGCAGCTTGAAGATAATCACCTGGGTGGGATGGAAGCGGTCACGGAAAGCATGCAGGATGTGGTCATAGACTTCGTTCTCTGTTGTGCACTCTGTAACGGCTTCTGAGAAGCGTTTGATGGCTGCCAACTCCTCCCGGTCGCGGCGCAAGGCTTGTGACATATGCAGGAAGCTGCGGGTAAGGACCCCAAACTCATTCTCCGTTTCCGGCGGCAGTGTGAGATCGAAGTCCCCCTGGCGAAGCTGGTCTGAGGCCTGAGTCAACTGGAGGATGGGATTGGAAATGTTACGGCTGATAATATGGACCAGCACCACCACAAGCAATGCAAACACCCCTGCCAGCACGACGCCGGACATGAGCCCGGAATGAACAATCCGCTGGCTTTGGTCTCTTCGCTCTGCGGCAGCGGCCTGATTGGCGCTTCGGAATTGCCGGAGATCGGTCTGAATGCCCGCAAATTCCGTACTTCCCTGCAGCATCGCAACCGTGGCTTCGGAGGAACGACCTGCCTTGACTTTTTCAATCAAGGGATCGGCCCACGTCTTCTTCCAATCCTCCACACGTTTTTGGATGTTCTGCAGACGGGAGCCCATTGGAGGAACGCCTGATTCGATCTCCTTGAGAACCGCAAAATCCTGAAAAACAGAGGTCGATGCCGAGTTGTAGTCATCCAGAAACATCTGCCGGCTGGTGAGGACATAACCCCGCACGGCCTCTGACATTTGGCTGGTGCCCTGCAGCAATGAATCAGCCCTCATGGCTGCCAGTTCGCTGCTTTGGGCTGAAACCGTAATGTGGCCGACCTGCCAGTAGTTGTAGAAAAACAGTGCAATGATGCCGAGCAAAGCGAACAGCAGTGGTAGAACCAGAATGAGCACCTGGTCCCGGATCTTCAAGTGTCGGATTGAGATGGCCATCGCTCGTCTCAGGTTGTGCCTGTTTTCCGCCCCGGCAGCCTGCTGTTTACTGCCTTTTGAATGTCCTCACCGCAACTGGCGTACAAACTTTCCAAGATCTCGCAGCCTCGTGGCAAGCGGCGCAAAGCTCTGAAGCTTGAGCGCCGACGAGCCGTCCGAGAGGGCTTTTTCAGGATGGTCGTGCACTTCCATGAAGATTCCATCGACGCCGGCTGCCACCCCGGCCCTTGCGAGGGCCTCAATAAACTGCGGCTGCCCTCCGCTCTGGCGTCCCTCGCCTCCCGGCAACTGCAGCGCATGTGTGCAATCGAGCACGACCGGATAGCCCCAGTCGCGCATTACCGCCAGACCGCGCATGTCAACCACCAGATTGTTATACCCAAAAGTGGTTCCGCGCTCGGTGATCAAAATGCGGCGGTTCCCAGTCCGCTCGATCTTCTCAACGGCGTTCCGCATGTCCCAGGGTGAAGCGAACTGGCCTTTCTTGATGTTGATAGCAGCGCCTGACCGTCCGGCAGCCTCCAGCAGGTCGGTCTGACGGCACAGGAAGGCGGGAATCTGCAGCACATCGCAAACCACAGCCGCGGCCGCCACCTGGCTCGTGTCATGAACGTCGGTGAGGACGGGAACGCCAACCTTCTTCCGGATGCTTGCCAGGATCTCGAGCCCGCACTCGAGGCCCGGGCCTCGATAAGACGACGCGGAAGTCCTGTTAGCCTTGTCGAAAGAGGCTTTGAAAATGAAAGGGACGCCCAGTCGGCGTGCAATGGCGGCCAGCCGCCGGGCCATCATTAAAGAGTGCGATTCGCTCTCAATCACACAGGGGCCCGCGATCAGAAACAGCGGACGTCCCTGCCCAAGTGAAAGCCTGCCGATGCGAACCGCGCGTTTCATAGGGGGTCTGACTTCGGGCCGGCGGAAAGCTGCTGGCAAGCGCCTAGCCCGAAGACTGGGTGCCCTCCTCGATCAGCTGGGCGGCGCGAGATGGAGCCTCAACCGCTGCCGTTTGCCGCTTCCCGCGATGGGTCAGCGCCGCTCCGATGAACGCTCTGAACAACGGATGCGGCTCCAGCGGGCGCGATTTAAATTCCGGATGGAACTGGCAACCGAGAAACCAGGGATGATCGCGAATTTCCACGATTTCCACGTAAGTGCCGTCCGGCGTCTCCCCGGTGATTTCAAGCCCGTTGGCTACCAGAGTTGACTCGTATTCGCGGTTGAACTCATAGCGGTGCCGGTGGCGTTCAGATATTTCAATCTGCCCGTAGGCTTCCTGCGCAAAAGAGCCGGGCTTCAGGCGCGCCGTCCAGGCGCCCAGCCGCATGGTACCGCCGAGTTCGTCAATCCCGCGCAACTCGCGCAGCTTGTAGATCACCCTGTGCGGCGTACTGGGATCAAACTCAGAACTGTCAGCCCCTTGCAATCCGCAAACGTTCCGCGCGTACTCGATCACTGCGCATTGCATTCCGAGACAGATCCCGAGAAAAGGTACTTTCTGCGTGCGGGCATAGGTGATGCCGCGCAGCATGCCCGGAATGCCCCGCTTGCCGAAGCCGCCGGGCACCAATAAGCCGTCAAAACCATCGAGCTGGCGCTCCCAGTTTTCGCCCTCGAGACCTTCGGCTTCAAGCCAAACCACATTGACGCGCACGTTGTTGGCCAGGCCGCCGTGTACAAGTGCTTCATTCAGGCTCTTGTAAGATTCCTGATATTCAACGTACTTGCCCACAATTGCAATCGAAACCTCGTCGTGAAGGTCCCGCAGCCGCTCCACAAGATCGGCCCATGGTTTCAGGTTGCAATCGCCGGGCTCCATACCCCAGCACTTCACAATCTGCGAATCCAGGCCTTCCCCAGCCAGCACCAGCGGCACCTCGTAAATATTACCCACGTCCTTGGCCGTAATCACGGCGTCCTTCTGGACGCTGCAGAATAGCGCAATTTTCGATTTGATGTCCGCCGGCAGAAAGCGGTCCGTGCGGCACAGGAGGATATCCGGCTGGATACCGATTTCCCTCAGTTCCTTCACCGAGTGTTGTGTGGGCTTGGTTTTCAGCTCTCCGGAAGCATT
>OBIZ01000045.1_pt1 | contig 22171 bp, 18 predicted proteins | sample 1519801 | NCBI WGS metagenome assembly OBIZ01 (sample SAMN01911456, study PRJEB22533) | soil metagenome | biome: Soil | place: Malaysia | collected 2012-04-30 | depth DG_metagenome m | reverse complement strand
TTTTGCACATTCGTTAGGGTGATTACCCTATAGGGTGATCGGGGATTTAGGGGCTCTATTTTCCTGAGTGTATCGGATTGATCCCTGATGTGCAAAGCGTATCATTGCATACATTACAGCAAGGACTTAGCCTGCGGGTGGTTGTTCTTAAGACCGTTGCGGGCACGGGGACTTGGAAAGTTTCCGAAAATGGCCCGCTCCGTCAGAAGGTAAGTCCTTGATATCGAGATTGTTCAAGAACTTTTTGGAACCAGTCAGAAACTGGGGAGGTGGACGATGGCAACACAAGTGGGGAAAGCGGGCGGTATGTCGCTTGGCCGTGATCGGCGGAGCGAGGCGGCGCGGGAAAAGCAGAGGGCTAATCAGGACATGGGCCTGTGTCTGGCTCTATTTGTGCTGGTGGGATGGGCGCTGTTCGTTGGCCTGCGCGGGGTGGACTGGTCGACGGTCAACCACGCGGCCCAGGCAGTTGTGGCTCTGTTTCACTAATCGGGACTCGCCCCGCCAGCCGATTGGCCGCACCGCGGCGATCGAGGCCTGGCGGAGCAGTTCGGCCCGGCCGCTCTAAACCCGTGGGGGATTTGCGGACCTTGGCCAGGAGCTGTGGTAGCCGGTTTACGCCGCAGACTTCTGGCAGCTGAGGTTCTGCCGCACAAGAGAAGCCCTCCGAAGAGAGCGAAAGATTCTTTCCCGTGGCGCCAGCCATGGGAATCCAACCCATCAGCGGTTATTCCAGTCCCAAACAGGGATAAATCAACCTGAAAAGCAGAAATCGCTGGCAGCCCAAATGCCGCGCGGTTTGGAATGTATGCGATGTCGCGGCCGCTCCACGTCTACTGGACGGTCAGCTGCATTGTCGTGGAGTGCTGCAGGCTGCCGGAGGTTCCGGTCACGGTGAGGGTATAAGTCCCCTTGGGCGTGCCGGGATTGGTGACCGTGCTTCCACCTCCGCCGCTGCTTCCTCCGCCGCAGCTCATGGCGATGGCTGAAAGCAGGACCGCTCCGGCCAGCAGGGGAACGCTCCGCCTCCGCTGCCTGAATGCCAGAGCAAGCGGGCCCATCATCAATAGCCACAGCAATACAATCCACCAATTATGGAGCGCGAAATCGCCCGGCGCGGGCGGGCCGCCTCTCGGCCCCGGAGGAGCGAGGGAAGGCGCTGTGGTGGTGACGGTGGTTTTCACGGTCTGCGTATTGATTCCGTCGAGCGTTACAGAGGCGGGTGAGACTGAGCAGGTGGCCTTTGTCGGCGCGCCCGTGCAGGCCAGTGTTACCGTCTGGGTGAATGCTCCCACGGGCGTAACGAGCACAGTATAGGTGGTGGCGCCTCCTGCGGTGACAGTGGAACTCGTAGGCGGGCTAACATCTATGGCGAAATCTGGCGTGGCGCCTGATTGGACGGTAATGGGCGGAGAAGTCGAAGAGCCATAGTTATAGTCGCCGACGTACTGAGCTGTGACTGCCGCCCATTGCGTGAATGAGGTGTTCACGGTTGCTGTGAGAGTGGCGGGCGTGTTCGAGGTGCCGGCGGTTGCCGTATAGCTTGGCGTTCCGTTGATTGAACCTTGACCATTCAGGAAAAGGACGTAGGCTGTGGGGGCAGGACCACCGTTCTGTGAGGCGGTTACGACCGCCGTCAGGGTGATGGTGGTTCCCGCCGGGGTCACACCAGACGGGCTGGATGTCACCACTGTCGTGGTGGGGATCACTACTGTGACTGTAAATGGTACAGAGGTTGAAGCCGCGTAATTGCCATCGCCGCTGTACTGGGCGGTGAGGGTCGTCGTGGAGTTGAGGGAGACGGTCACCGATGCCTGGCAAGACGCGTAAGTGGTTGCCGTTGCGGCTATTCCGACGCAGGTTCCCGGGCTGCCAACAGACGTGGAGCCGTTGAAAATCTGAACCGTGCCCGTAGGCCCAGCGCCGTTACTCTGCGTGTTTACGGCAACGGCAATGGTGAAATTCCCTGCCTGCACGCGAGCCGGATAGGTTGGAGTGGCGGTTGTGGTTGCTTTTGTGACGGTAATGTTGTCGGTTGGGGAAGTGCTGGCGTTATAGCTGTTGTCACCGGAATAGTTTGCCACCACGGCGTAGGAGCCGCCCGGAAACTGGATGGGCTGGTCCTCCAGGTAGCCCTGGCTGTTGAGCGGGTAGCTGCCCAGGTCCAACGGCTGCCCATTGGCCGTCAGGGTGACGGTTCCGGTGGGGCAGGTGAACTGGGGAATTCCGTTGGGGGCGCACGGGTTCCCGGCCGCGTTCAGGACGTCGGCGCGCAGGATGTGAGGCGAACCGTACGGGGTCGTAGTGGCATTCGTGCTGGTGACTTGTCCGGTGTATAAGTCGAAGGTCACCAGGCTCACGCGGGAATTGCTGTTCTCCGGGTTCACCGTAACGGCGATGGGCGGCGTTGAATCGCTCGATCCGGAAGTTCCGTCGCCGGCGTAATGCGCGAAAACGTTGTAGGTTCCTCCCGGCAGCATGTTGGTGCTGCCGGAAACCGTTCCGCCGCTGCCGAGCGTGAAGGTTGCAATGCCGACGTTGCTGCTTCCCGAGGGATTTGCGGGCGTCACTGCGTTACCCATCAGGGCCACGCTGCCCGTGGGCGTGCCCGCGGAAGAGGTCACCGAGATGTTGGCCGTCACCGATTGGCCGTGAGTGAGGGTGGTGGGGCTCAGGCCGAGCGTGGTTCCCGAGGCATGGAAGCTGACGGAACTCCAATTGTTCACCATGTTTGCGGCGTTCACGGAGCCGAGCCCCGTGGCCAGGTCATAACCGGTGGAGGTTGTCCAGGCCGGCGTGGATGAGCCCGCCGGGTTCACCATGATGCCGTAGGGGTATCCCGCCGGGGCGTTGCAATTGGGCGAGCCAGCTACACAGGCAACGGAGTTGTTGCCGGGAGTGATCTCAGTATCGGCGCTGTTATGCCCGTGAACAGTATCATAGAAGATGCAGGCGCTGTTGGTGACCGCGCTCGAGTTTGAAGCGCAGTTTTTGTTGCTGCTGGCCGCGGCGGCCGCGAGCGGGTAGAGAACGAAATTGGCGTTGCCCTGCCGCTCGCCGGTCTTCTGGTTCACCAGCGCCATAATGCCTGCAAACGCCGGCGCTGAAAGTGATGTTCCTCCCAACCCGACGAAATCGAGGGTGGAGATGTTGCTGCTGCAATTGCCGTTCGCCCCCGTAAAGCCCGAGCCATCGGATGAGCAGATAATGTAAAACGCGGCGTTCAGGCCGTCGCCCGCGAACAGGGAAACGTCTGGAATGTCTCTCGCAGTGTCGGCGGGCACACCCGTGCCGGTCTGCCAGGCGGGCTTGGCGTAGCCGACCGTGCAGTTTCCGGAAGTGTCCTGGACGGCGCAATTGCTGGCTCCGCCGCCACCTGCAACAAGGTCCAGCCCGTAGGGACTGATGGATGTGCAACCCGTCGTCGAACCCGACCGCGCGCAGGAGTCATCCCAGGTGATTTCCGGAACGTAAGACTTGGCGGAGTTTTGCGTGGTGGAATTATTGGTGGTGTTGAAATAGGTCCCCGGGTTGCCAAAGTCCGTCCCGCCGACTGCGACGTTAAAAGGCGTGGAGGCCATCCCACTGACGGCCAGCCCGTTGTTTGCCACGGTTTCATTACCCGGGTAGTCGCACGAGGCAGGTCCGCTGTCGCCTGAGGCCACAAGGACTGTGATCCCTTCGGCGGCGGCCTGCTGCCACATCGCGTTCTCAAACGCGTTGCCGGCGTTGCCGAGGTAAGATTCACAAATCCCGTAACTTACGCTCATAATCGGAGCAAGGTTGTTGTCGACAATGTAGAGCGCAGAAAGGTCCACGCTCAGGGTGGCTTCCGTGTCCTCAGAAACCACCAGATCGATGGTGGCGTTCCTGGCCACTGCGCCCGCCCACTCGATGTCCGCATCGGCTTCAGTCTCGTACCCCGGAATCCTTCCCGGATCGGGGCCGTCAAGAATGACATTCACAGGCTTGGGCGGAAGGCCAAACATGCTGCGGAAGTTGGCAACGTCCTGGGTGTTGATGTTGGAACCGGAGACGATGGCAATGGTCTGCCCCGTGCCGTCTGTGCCGGCGTTCCACAGCGGCAGAACATCGTAGATGGTGGCAAAGTCCGTGGGACCAATCGCGTAAAATGCCGGCGATGAGCAGGTGTACCCCTGCGGACAGAGAATCGTGTAGAGCGGCTTGATCTCCCCCGTCTTCTTCGATCGCGAAAAAACACCCACGGGGCGGTTGAGCGGTTTTCGGGGAAAGTTGTTCAGCGAGGCGATGCCCGCCACCACCGGCGCAAGCGCGGCTGGAATCTGCGGGTCCGACGCATTGGCCCAGTAGGGTTTTCCCTGGACGACGTACTGGTGGATGTCCGTGCGGAACACCTGCCGCACCAGCCCCGCAGAGCCTGAGAATTCAATCACTCCCCGGCCGTTCGTCACGCGGTTGATCTGGAAACCCTGCGACGAGAGCCAGTCCGTTACCGCCTGAAGGTCCGAATCCGAGGGCCCGAACTCCGCGCCGAATTGCTGCGGCGTGAGCCAGCGGTGATAGTCGGGCGATGACTTGTCCTGCTGCCCGATCAACAGATTGGCGAGTGCCGCTTCCTGCTGCGCGCTGCGCTTCAGCACCAGCAGCATCCTGTTCATGGAAAGCGAATCCGGCGCCAGCCCATGGTCATATTCCGCCCGGGCCAGAGGATGAACGTTGCCCTTGAGAATGATGCGCTGGGCGTCGTTTATCGGCTGCGTGACCAACGACGGGCGATTAGCCGCCTGGGACGAAGCCCCCTGAGAAGGACCAGACGCGAGGGAGACGCCTGCACAAAGACATGAGGCCAACCCGATAGCCGCAATCAGGGTCAGGCGAATCGAAAGATGAAAGAAGAAAGACGGACGCCTAACAAAGGACGATGCATCCCCATACTCGCCCATAATGTAAGGCCCTCCCGTGAAGGCAGTGGCTACCCGTGGCTCATTGCGGTCGAACTGTAGCTTCGCGGGCCTCTATGAGGATGGTTTATGTCATACTGCGGGTCGCAGGTCAAGGGAAAACGTGCCGGAACAGACTCGCCCAGCGTAATCCTGCTATGCCGGCATAAGGCCGGGCGTTTGCGGTGTTGGAACACTCCAAGCGCCTGCCGCCCGTGTTCCGATGTCAGGCAGGCTTGATGGAACGGGTTGCCATCGGGTACTCTGCAACGAAGATCAAAATAGAGGAACTGAGATGAACAAAACATCACCCATTCGTGAATCCTCTTCTGTCAGCCGCCGGAGCTTCCTTCAATCCGCTGCAACCGCCTCTCTGGCCCTGGCTGCGTCGCCGAGCGCCCAGCGGAGAAAAATCCCGGAAGACCGCATCATCCGCGTCGGCCTGATCGGACGAGACGGACATTACGGCATCCTGCTCAACAGCATTCCGCGCCTCACAAACGTGGAGTGGACAGCTTACGCGAAAGGCGAGCCCGGCGAAGACGCGGCGTGGATCCGTAAGCAGCGCGCCTGGACAGAAAAGACGCACGTTTACGGACATTACGACGAAATGCTCCAAAAAGAAGAACTTGACGTGGTGGGGATCTGCCTGCCGTATTACCAGAACGCTGCCGCTGCCGCCGAAGTTTCCCGTCGCGGGATCAACGTGATATCGGAGAAACCCGCGGCCACCACGCTTGAGGACCTCGCCCGCCTGGAGCAGGCGGTGCGGGCGAGCGGGGTGCTCTACAGCATCATGCTCGACATGCGGGGAATGCCCATCTTCCAGGCGGCCCGCAAAGCCGTCCGCAACGGCGCGATTGGCGAACCCATCCTCGTCTCCGGGCAGAAATCTTACATATGGGGGACGGACCGCCCCTGGTACTACAAAGAGCGAAAAACTTATGGCGGCACCATCGCCTGGGTGGGAATTCATGCGCTGGATTACATGCGCTGGGTTTCCGGGCAGGATTATGCCCGGGTGGTCGCCTGGGAGGGAAACAAGGCCCATCCTGAATATCCTGGCTGTGAGGACCACGCCGGCCTGCTGTTTCAGCTCTCGAATGGCGGCACCGCGGTCTGCAATCTTGATTTTCTTCGGCCGGAAAATGCGCCCACGCACGGAGATTCCCGCCTGCGCATCGCGGGGAGCGAAGGTGTGCTTGAGGCGTTAGAGGTTGGGAACCGGGTGAATCTGATCAGCCCCAAAGGCACGGTGGGAGATCTCCCGTTGCCGCCCGCCGTTGACCTGTTCTCAAGGTATATCGGCGCTCTGAGGGGCGAAGGCGAGCCTCTGGCCTCGGTGGGGGAATCCTTTTCCATCACTCGCGTCTGCCTGACGGCTCGTGAGGCCGCCGACCGCCACGCCTGGGCGCCGCTCTAAATAACTGTCTCCACCAGGGACCTTCGATGGACGCCCGCGGCCTCTGCTGCCGCATGATAGCAAAGAAAAAGCGTCTCTCGCCCACCGGCAAAGCAACAAATCTGTGCGTCGAGGTCAGGTATCTACCCTACGGCGTGTTCGGGCATTTTAGGGCGCCAAATCCTGAAGGTGTCCGATTGAATCCCGTAGGGCACGGCATATAATCGTATCCATAAACGCGAGGACTCTGGTCTGCTGGCGGCTGCGTCAAATGTATTCCGGGACGCAGGCGTTCGCATGGGCTTGGAAAATGGCCAGGACCACTTAACACCAGGGCCTTTGTGATCAGGTCCTCGCGGAATTGTTAAGGTCTGCACATAGCAGCGGGTGGTAAAAGATGGGGGTACAGCTGGGGAAAACGGGCGGTCTGGTGGTTAATCGCAGTAGCGGAAACAGAGCCACGAGTGAAAAGTCGAAAAGGAACCAGGAATTTCTTCTGTTTCTAGCCCTGATTGTACTGTTAGCGTGGGCATTTCTTTTCTAGTGTTCACGTGGTTGAATGGGCATTGATTAGCCACGCAATCAAGTCCCTGCTGGCAGCCTTCTGGTAGGCCAGGTCTGGGCCGCCGGCCGCTTCGGACGCTCTTACACCAGCGAGCCCGATTTAGCCGCACAAAGAACGTGTGCGCGCAATGGCAAGCCGGGCGATGGGGAGACTTCAGACCCGGGAAGAAAGGGTCTGCCCCAGGCGACGGACCTTTCCGCCTCGGGAGTGATTCGACCGGCCGGGCCGCAAGAAGACCTCCGAAGCGGGCGAAAGAACCCTCCTTGAAGAAAGGAGTGGAGGTAAGGAGTCAGGGGACAGAAGACTGACAGCTGACGGCTGGATGCTGAAAGTTGGAAGTCTTCCGTACCCTGTCTTCTTCCTTCCGACTCCGGATTCCCGCCTTCTGACGTCGCCGCCTTCCGGCATTTCTGGGTTAAACTGCTTTCCTGATGCCTGCTCGTGAAAAACTTCTTGCTGCCGCCCAACGCCTGCACGCTTATCTGCTCAGCAGCCATTACCATCGCGGGCTTCTGCGCGGGCCTGACCCCGGCGTTCGCTTCAATCTGCGGGCGTGGCGTTTCCTGAAGAGTTCGTTCGATTTTCTTCGCTGGCATGACGATCACGTCTTTATCCAGGTGCAGGGTTACTGGATCCTTTCAAACTGGATACTGTTTGAAGCCACCGCCGATGCGCGTTATCTTGAACACGACGGCGGCTTTATCTATTCGAAAGGCGACTACGGCTTTTTGCGCGACAGCCGCTCTTACCCGCGGCCCATGGCAATGACGCTTTTCCATCTGCTCTACGGCGCGGGAGCAGGCGACGGGTTTACGCAGTTGTAGCGCCGGGCTTCAGCCCGGCACATGCCGACTTTTGTTCGAGCCATTGGAGAGGCCGCAGACTTCGGAAGGCACGAAATCTGCGCCACCCCATCTGGCTTTTTGACCTTTATACCCTGAATGTGCGGAATTTGCGGAGTACTGAATTACGGAACGGGTGAGCCGGCAGACCAGGCCCAGCTGAAACGCGCCGCGGACGCCATGGTGCATCGCGGGCCCGACGACGAAGGTTTCCATCTTGACGGCGAGCTCGGCCTTGCCAACCGGCGGCTGAGCATCATCGACCTTCCCGGCGGGCACCAGCCGATCTCGAATGAGGACGGCAGCCTATGGGTCGTCTTCAACGGCGAAATTTACAACTATCGCGAGCTGCGCCGGCAGCTTGAAGGCCGCCACAGGTTTCGCACGGCGTCCGACACCGAAGTCATCCTGCATCTCTACGAAGAGCACGGCACCGGCCTGCTGGAGCATCTGCGCGGGATGTTTGCCTTTGCGCTGTGGGACGGGCGCGCGCGCCGGCTGCTGCTGGTACGCGACCGCATTGGCATCAAGCCGCTTTACTACCTGACGGAGCCCGGCCGGCTGGCCTTCGCCTCGGAATTGCGCGCCTTGCGCGAGCTGGCAACGCGGCCGCTCGAAACGGATCCGCAATCAGTCTATGACTTTTTCGGTTTTCGATACGTGCCTGCGCCCGACACCTTTTATCGCAACGTCAGCAAGCTGCTTCCCGGTCATTTTCTGGTTGCCGATTCCAACGGCATTCGCCAGGAACGCTACTGGGACTTGCCGGGCGAAGACGAAACGCCGCTGGCCGCGGAGGATTATGCGGCGCAGGTGCTGGAAACGCTGCGGGAGTCGGTCCGGTTGCGGCTGATTGCCGACGTTCCGCTGGGAGTTTTCCTCAGCGGCGGCGTCGATTCCACGGCCATCGTAGCCATGATGTCGCACCTGGGCGTGCAGCCGCTGCGGACGTTTTCCGTCGGTTTTGAAGAGAGGGAATTCAGCGAGCTACCCTACGCACGGCGGGTGGCGGCGCAATTTTCAACCGAGCACACGGAGGTGGTGCTGCGCCCGCGCGACCTGGTGGACGAGCTTTCGCGGCTGATCGCCTTTCGCGACGAGCCTGTTGCGGAGCCCACCGATGTGGCCCTCTACCGCATGTCGCTGAAGGCTGCGGAAAGCGTGAAGGTGGTGCTGGCGGGCGAGGGCAGCGACGAGCTTTTTGCCGGCTACCCCAAGTACGCCGCCGACCGGCTGGCCGGGCTGGTCTCTGCGTTTCCGCCGGAGGTGACGGCCGCCATCGTCCGGTGGCTGCCCTACCGCCAGCGCAGGGTAAAGCTGGCGCTTGAAGCACTTTCGATTCCGGATGAAGCGGAACGCTCGGCCACCTGGTTTGCGTCATTTTCGCGGCAGGAACGCGAAGCGTTGTTCTCACCGGATTTTCTGCGGCAGGTTGACGTGGCGCATCCGGCGCGCGTTTTTGCGCAACATCTCGAGCAGGTGCGCGAGCGGCCGCCGCTGAAGCGCATGCTCTACGCTGACATCAAAATCTGGCTGCCCGACAATCTGCTGTTGCGCGGCGACCAGATGACCATGGCGGCATCCATTGAAGAGCGTGTGCCCTTTCTCGACCACAAGATGGTGGAGCTTGCCGCGCGCATCCCCGTCCGCCTGCTCACCCAGGGATTCCGAACCAAGGTGCTGCTGCGCCAGGCGCTGCGGCCGTATCTTCCCGAAGAAACGCTACGGCGGCGCAAGGTGGGATTCACCGTGCCCGTCGGCCAATGGTTCAGGAAGACGCTGAATTCGTTTGTGGCCGACCTGTTGCTGGCTCCCGATGCGCGCTCGCGCGATTATTTCAATGCGGCCAACATGGAAAACTTTGTGCGCGAGCATTTCGACGGCGTGCGCGACCGCCAGAAGCAGATCTGGGCGCTGGTGAATTTTGAATTGTGGATGAGAGGAGTAGCGAATCGGGGGTAGCGAGTAGCGAATAGGGAGTAGGAAAAATGCAGAACAGCAATCATGCTTCCTCTGCGAGACCGTCCGCGGCAAAGTCGACCATCAAGTCTTACCGGGATTTGGAGGTATGGCAGCAAGCTATGGATTTGGCGGTTGAATGCTACAAGGTGACGCAACGATTTCCCAGGACAGAGATGTTCGGTATTGTTTCCCAAATCCGCCGTTCCGCCTCGTCGGTTCCTGCCAACATTGCCGAGGGCCATGGCCGGGAGGGGCGTGTGCAATTCGTCCAATTTCTCAGAGTGGCTCAAGGCTCGTTGAAGGAGTTGGAAACGCATATCCTCCTGTCGGCCCGGGTGGGGTTCCTCCAGGAAAAGGAAAGTAATCCGATCCTCCAGCGCTGCGCAGATGTGGGAAAAATGCTCCGGGGCTTGATACGTGCACTGGACACCCGCACCGGTCAACGTTAGGCTGGCCTCGACACAACGCAGACCTATTCGCTACTCGCAACTCGCTATTCGCTAACGTATGAACACATCTTCCCCAACCGCCGTTTGCATCCTCATTGAAAACCTGACCGTTCCTGTCGACCGGCGCATGTGGCAGGAAGCGTGCACGCTGGCGGAGGCGGGCTATCGCGTGTCCGTCGTTTGCCCCACGGGCCGCGGCTTTGAGCAGCCGTACGAAGTGCGCGAAGGCATTGAAATTTACCGGCACAGGTTGTGGGAGGCCTCGGGGCCGCTTGGCTACTTCCTGGAATACGCGCTGGCGCTGGCGTCGGAATTTCGCCTGGCGCTGAAGGCTTACCGCCGGACGCGCTTCCGCATCATCCACGCCGCCAACCCGCCGGACACCATGTTTCTGATCGGGCTCTTCTTCGAACTTTTCGGCGTGCGGTTCATCTTTGACCATCACGACCTGAATCCGGAACTTTACGAAGCCAAGTTCGGCCGGCGCGGATTGTTCTATCGCCTGGTGTGCCTGGCGGAGCGGCTGACCTACCGCACCGCGACGGTTTCCATCGCCACAAATGAATCCTATCGTGAAGTGGCGCTCACCCGCGGCGGGAAGAGCCCGGACCGCGCCTTCACTGTCAGAAGCTGCCCTGACCTCGAAAAGATTCGCGTCGACCCCTCCAGACCTGAGCTGAAAAGCGGCAGGCCGTTGATGGTGGTTTACGTGGGCGTAATGGGGCTGCAGGACGGGCTCGATCTGCTGCTGGAATCCATTCGTTACATTGTGCAGGAGGCCGGGCGCGATGACGTTTCGTTTGTGCTGATCGGCAGTGGCACCGAGACGCCGGCGCTCGAAGCCTGGGTGCGTGAGAAGGGAATCGATTCATGCGTGACGTTCACCGGGCGCATTCCCGACGCTGAAATGTGGGCTTACCTTTCAAGCGCCGACTTCGGAGTCGCCCCCGACCCGAAAAATCCGATGAACGATAAATCCACCATGAATAAGATTCTGGAATACATGGCGTTCGGCCTGCCGGTGGTGCTTTACGATCTGACGGAAGGCCGCCGCTCAGCCGCCGACGCGGCCCTTTACGCCCAGCCCAACGATCCCAAAGATTTTGCGCGCCAGATGTTGAAGCTTCTCGATTCCGAGGAACTGCGGCAAACCCTCGGCACCCGCGCGCGCAAACGAATTGAAGAGAGCCTCAATTGGGAAAACGAAAAGCGCGAGTTGCTCAAGGCATATGAGACGGCGCTGGGTGACGGGCGGTAGCACCCGCTGCCCCGCGATGGGTACGAGGGCCGGGAAGTCACCCCGCCGGCCGGAGTGAGAGCGACGAGCCTTTTTCCCATTCCTGAAGCATCCGTTCCCCTATTTCAGCAAAATCAGGACTCTGGGAGATGTAGGAGCGCACCTCGTTCGCAGTCTGGGAAATGGCATTGTCGATCCGTTCCAGAATCTGCCTAATTCTGGACGGTGTGCCTCCGAGGCGAGTTTCGCCGAGCCTGCGGAGCTCTGTGGCTGTTGGCCAACGGGTAGTTCCATTGAGGGTTAGCGCCATGCTGTCTTTGGGCAGATAGACCGACGTGGTTACAAGATCGTAGACCGGGGCCAGCCTTGCTTCGCCGAGAACATCGTCGTAAACAATCCCGAAATTCTTCAGATGCGCGTCGCCGTTGCGCAGGGCGCAATTGGCGGCAATCAAAGTGAACAGCCTCTCCATATCTTCGTTGACGTGAGTCGAATTGGCGAACTGCTGAAACCGCTTCATAATCGATGTTTCGTAGCTTCCGCGATATTTCTCGTCTGTCCTTCTTGCATTCAAGACACAGAAATCCTCGAAACCCCGGTAAGTACCGTCCGGCCGCAGGTCAAAGCGGTCGATCACCAGTGCCGCACCGTCCTCAGCCAGCCGGTAAGGCGGCACCTCGAGCCCGCACATCTGCACCACCGCAAGGCAGAAACGCTCATTCGTAGCAAGCTGCGGATATTCGTTTGAGTTCCAGAGTTTTACGATGTGTGTAGCGCCCAGATAGCTTTGGGAAAGACGGGGCCTTGCGTTCATTAGCACAGCGGATGCACTTTCATCTCGCACAAGAATTTTAGGCTGTACGCCACTGATGCCGGAAAAGGTGGCAAACTTATCGATGAGGTAGCGAAAAAGGTCCCCATCACGCCGCCGTGCCAGGATTTCATCCACTGACTGGAATGGAACTTCCTCTTGCAGATGTTCTTTCTCGCCCGTATACCGAATGCGGCCTACCTGCGAGCGGCCAACGATAGAAAGCAGGTCAAACTCGTCAAACGTGCCCGTGGCCTTGGCAAAGGCCAGGCGTAGCCGCTCGCGCAGTATACCTTCGGGCAAATTCATCTCAAAAATGGGAGGCAGACCGAAAGGGACGTCCCACGAAGGCAACCTGACGGGCATGGTGACGGACACTGCCAACTCGACGGAAGTGTCCGGCAAGTACACAAAGGAGCTGCCGCGATCACCAAGCTTGTCAAGCAGGCCGCCTTCAGAGCCGTCGCTCCACACCTTAATCATTCCGATTCTCGTTCATTCATGAGTTCGTCCAAAGTCGGCCGGCGCATGCCTGACTCTTGGAGATTGAGGCTGAGCCCAAGTGCCGACAAAAGTCTGGTTATCTTCGAAAAGCCCATTTCCCCGCTGCGACCGTTCTCCAGGGCGTCGAGAGTAGCTCTGCTGATGGAGGCTTTTCGGGCCAATTCGAGCTGGCTCATGCCAAGGTTCTTGCGCCTTGCCGATATCTGTTCGCCGAGAGAGTTCAGAGTAATCATGTGCCTAATATACTAGGCATTTATGAGAAATACAAGGCATTTGCCCAATATACTAGGCACTAGTCCGAAAAATGTGCACTGTCCAGGGCGTATGAGACGGCGCTGCGCAACCAACAGTAACCACGGCCAATTCATCCTTTGGTTCGTGAAACACCATATATAATGCTGGTATTAAGTATGGTAAAATGGATGGTATGGAAACCGCTCGTAAAATCACCGTGGAAGTGCCCTTCGAATTGCTGAAGAAGGCGCAGCGGGCCAGCGGCGCGGGAATTACCCAGACCGTCCGCACCGGTCTAGAATTGGTTGCGGCGTCGGAAACCTACGCGCACTTGCGGCGGTTCCGGGGCAAAGTGCGGTTCTCGCGCAAGCTGGCGGACCTGAAGGCCGACCGATGATTGCCGCAGACACGAGCACCTGGGTTGCCTATCTCGAGGGCGACCAGGGCAAAGACGTCCAGTTGCTTGACAAGGCGCTCAGAGACCAGCAGGTGTTGATGGTGCCGGTCGTGCTGACGGAGCTGTTAAGCGATCCCGAGGTTCCCTCAAGCGTGGCGAAGACCCTCTCCGAAGTTCCCTTGATCGAAACCGAACTCGGCTACTGGCAACGGGCAGGGGCAATGCGGGCAAAGGTGCTGGCAAAGCGCCGCAAGGCGCGCCTGGGTGACGCGCTGATTGCCCAGAGCTGTATTGACCGCGGCGTTCCTCTTGTTACACGGGATCGCGACTTCCGGGGGTTTGCCGACGCAGCAGCCCTTGACCTGGTTGTTGGGTAGCCGGCGGCCACGACACCCTGTGAGCGCCCGGGCTTCTTACGATCGCACACATCGCAAACGGCACGATGTAGGCGCCACCCGCAGCGAGCCTCTCATCCTTAGCTTTTTCCAGACTATCAACTTGCTGACGGGTAGCCCGTTGAGGTGCGCCTCGATTATTGGGAGCCCGCGCGCTTGCCGGTAAATTCCAGACTAAAGCGCTCATTGCTGGCTGTGCCCTTCATCGAATCGCCGGTCACCGTGGCTTTATAGTCCATGGTGAAGGTCCCGCGAGGAGTGTCACGGGTCACGCTGAATGTGAGTGCGTCACCCTTCACGGAACCTTTGACGGGACTGTCTCCCCTGCGGCCTGAAATTGTGCCTGTCACCGCGTCACCTTGCTGCTCCAGCTTGAGCGTCTGATCAAAAGTGCCGCGCTGGCCGGTCATCGTGAGGTTCCAGGTGCCAGCGACATTCGCCGCCTCCTGGGCCATAGCCACGCTGCCCGCGAAGAGTCCCAAACCCAGTACCATTGCGAGTGCAAAAAGCCGATTTCCCCTTTTCATGGTTGCCTCCTTAAGACGAATTATCTCTCCTGCAGATCAAATCGAAGTTGGTGATAGAAGAGACGTGACAAAGCGCCGACAGGTTACAGCAAGCGCCTGGTTGGCAACGGGGGACTCGTCGACGACAACGGGAGGCTCGCGAATGCGGGCAAGTCAGTGGCCGCTGCGAGGCAGCATTGCAACGAAATCCTGAGTAATGTAAAGGTCGCCGTTCGGAGCCTGAACAATCCCGATTCCGACGTCGGTGTACTCGGGGTTCAGGATGTTGCCCCGATGGTTCTGCTGAAATCGGGGCTCGTCCATCAGATCATTTTCCGCGTCAGCAACAGTTTGGTTGAGAGCAATGTTCTCCGCCAGAGCGCGCCACCCGATTCCGGCGGCGTTGATCCGATCTTTAGGGGTTCTGCCCTCACGGTCAACATGGGCAAAGTACCGGCGGCGGAGCATGTCGCGGGAATGCGCAAGCGCGACGGCAGCCAGTTTCTCGTTCCATTTTAGGGGCCGAGCCCGGCCATGCGTTTCCGCGGCATTCGCCGGGTCCTGGCGGTCGCGGTTTACGAGCACTAGCATCTGCTTTGACAGATTGGCCACGCGGTCGGCGCCCGCCGCCTGAGATGGATCTGCTCTAGCAGGCACACCTCCCGGGGTTGCGCGGGTTGTACCGAAGTGTTGCCACTCACGCTGGTGATTCGAGCCTGCCTCGGAGGAAAGGGTAACGGCCGTGGTGGGAGTATGCGGCTTTATCAACTTCGCTCCTGGCTGCGCCGGTTTGATCGTAAACCTTGGAGTGACGTTTTTCCACGTCGCGCCGCCGTCTGATGTGTAGAGGAGCCCGCTTTCAGCAAGGGCCAAGCCGTGGGCAGCATCGGCGAATGTCGTTCCCAAAACACCCTCACCGGAAACGACCACGGAAGATGTAAGCTCGCCCGTGAGATGGACCCTCGCGAAGCGAATCACCTTTGGGGTGGCACCCGACGGGACTAGGAGAACAGAATCGGCAAGTGCAATGTGGAGTACGCCACCTTCCCGTGAATCCTCGAGAACCTTGACTGGGTTCCACGACCTCCCGCCGTCAGAGGTTGAAAAGACCACGAGCCTCGATGAGGCGCCCCCCGACCCTGGATACCTTGCCGCCACGTATGCGTGATGAGCATCAACGAACATCGGCGGTCCCTCGTAGACAGCGAGGGATAGGTTGTGGGACTGCGGAGGGGGGCTTAGCTTGATCCTCTCCCAGGTCTTGCAGCCATCGTGCGTCGAGTAGAGGCCCAGGCCACCTGGCCCACCCGCAAGCCATCCATCCTGTGTCGAGGTGAAGAGCAGTTCACCCACTGTGCCCGGGTCGTTGACCCACTTCCAGTTCCTGCCGCCATCGTCGGTAGCCAGCAGCTTGCCAGGGGCGAAATTGCTGCTTCCCGTCATTGCCATGACCAACCAACCGTGAAGGGAGTCAAGGAAAAACATGTTGGCGGGCGGCCCTTGGGCTTCCTGTTCCCAGTGAGGAAGTTGCGGGTAGGTTAAGGGCAATAACGACCATGTTTGCCCGCCATCGACCGTCTGGGCAATGTCATACAGAGTTTTCCGTGTCTGGAGGGCCTTCTCCGTGAGCGGCACGGTCGCGTCCGGGTAGGAAACGACAACCCAGCCTTCCTGTGTATTCAGAAAGAAGACGCTTTCGACACCCCCGGCGTAGCGCACACCGGGAGGAACGGGAGTGATGTTTGTCCAATGGCTGCCGCTGTCGGTGGTCCAGTAAAGGCTGCCAAATCTGGTCACCCAGCCGGTGGTGGGCGTCAGGAGTTTCATCTGCTGCGCCTGGGCCGTAGCAGGACAAAGCGCCGGGAGGACGAGCGCAGCCAGGAGAATTACGACGCAAATCCGGCACCGCGAAGGCGTTCGCGTTTCATGCTGGCCGGAACATTGGCGTGAAGGGTTGTCGTGAGTCATGGTCGTCCTGCGGGGCATGCCGGAGGATTGCCTGGCATGTCCTTGTTACCATCTGGTTAAGGTGACGTCAAGGGGAATTCACGTCGCGGGGGGAGGGATTGCGCATCAGAGTTCGACGGCCCGCTGTGGCACATACACTGCGACTTACGCCCTGTGTGGGGACAATTTAAAAGGCGCCGGTGTTGGGAACACAAGCCCGATTCTGTTGGTTCAGGGACTGCCGAACTGGCGGTGGGAAAGGGCCGGGGTCAGTTTCGGAATGACAAATTCCTGAAAGATGTTGGCGACGGCATCGAACCCGATTCCGATCAGGCCGTTTTCAAGTGCCACGCCCATCCCTGTGCGATTTTGTGGCGGAAGGTAGAGGTTGGCGACTCCGCCCGCGGCGAGGTGTCCGAGGACGGCTGAAAAGTCCGGCTGCCAGTGGCCATTGTCCCCTTTGCAGATCACCGAACGCGTGATGGCGTAGAGGAGGCGCGACCCGACGCTGCCGTCCGCCTTGTAGTAATACCGCGGATCCTGTTTCAGAAGCGAGGGCAGCAGGGCGTCACCCACAAACGCACCCACGCCCAGAGTGGCGTAAGCGGCGCCAAACCGCTTGGTGAAGCTCTTCTCCTCATTGCCGTACCCGCTGTACATGCCGGTGGCCTGCTCGCCTCCTACATACGCTGTGGTCAATCCAAGAGTGAACGGATTGAAAACTGCCTTCCGGGTGAGCTGGAACTTTTGCCTGGCCGTCAGCGGGGCGGTGTGGGGGTAATAGGTAACGAAGTAATTGGGGACGAAGCCGAGCACAAGCTGTTTTTCTTCTTGCTGAAGCTGGTACCGGGCGACTTCGGCCTGGGGGGGCGTTACCTTGATGGAGGTCACAAGCGGAGCCAGCGCCAGCGAAATTTTCGGGGCCGTGTACATCTCACCCGGGTGCACGACGGCGGAAACAGACTGCGAATCAAACCCCGCAGCGGAAATGTTGAGCTGGTAAGCTCCGGAGCCGACTCCGGCAAAGGAGAACTGCCCGTTGTCTGCTGTCTCGACCTGCTGCACGGTCTGGCCATCGCGCTGCAGGGTCACGAGAGCTTCGATGACCGGTCCTCCGTCCGGCCCGACAACTGTGCCGCTGATGCTGCCTGCCGTTTGCTGATCTGATGCCTGGCCCGGGGCCGCCGCTGCTGCTCCCGTTACGGCAGGCGTGGCAGCCTTTGCGCCGCCAGACGGCGTGGGCTGTGTGGATTGCGTTGTTGCACCGAGTCCGCAGGTGGCAAAACCCACGCTCATCAATATAAAAATGCCTGCTCCCGCAATCGCACCGCACACGCGCCGCAAAAGAAAATTGTGCAAGAATCCTGTTCTGCCGGAATTCATTCGAGCCCTCAATTCTGTGTCCAAGTTTCCCCAATTACGGTCTGATGCAGAGTTCCTGCAAAAAGTATGTACGGCCCTTGCGTTTAAATACTATCCACACCTGGTCGGGCACCGATGGGGGGCTCATACCGCCATGAATCTTGTTAAGGACTGCCTGCGCAGGAAATATGCATTAATTGCGTGTTGTGCTTGCAAAGCCTCCACGAGACAGCGAGAATTCTCCTCGTCATCAGGAGGGGGATTCATGAAAATAAGTCAGGCAAAGTGGGTTGTATCCCGCATCTGCGTTCTTGTGCTGTTGGCGGCCTGCGTGACTCCTTTGTTTGCGCAATACTTTCCGCCGCCCGACAGCGCTGGCGGCTGGCGCACTTTGACGAAGGCGGATGAAATCCGGCGAAAGACCGGCCTGGACGTCAAGAAACTTGACGAAGCATTCGAGTACATCCAGGGATCTACCAGGAACGGCGGCCTCCTGGTGGTGCGTCATGGCTGGCTGGTTTACGAGCGATACTTTGGTCGAGGCAGCCGCGAAGCCACCCCAAACACGGGGTCGTGCGGCAAGTCATTCACCAGCATTGCCATGGGCATCCTGATGCACGAAAGGCCCGGCCTCTTTCTGGATGGCCTGGACCAGAAGGTTTACACGCCCCGCTACTTGCCTGCGGAAGCCTTCCCCGTGAACGATCCGCGAAAAAGGGAAATCAAGCTGGGCCAGTTGCTCGCCATGACGGCGGGGCTGGCCGGGAAAAGCCTGTGTCCATTAAACCCGCTGGGCTGGACGGCTGGCAGGCGATGATTGATGCGAACGCTTTCGGGGAGCGGCTTTGGTGCGACCCGGGCGGCGGCTACTCCTATGCGACGACGAGTCCGCAGATTGTGTCGGCCATCATCCGCCACCTGACCGGGATGGAATTGCAGCAGTACCTGGAGGTCCACCTGGCGAAGCCACTGGGCTGGGGGCGTTGGGGCTTTGGTTACCACAATGCTCCCGGAATGATTCACATGCCCGGTGGAGGAGGGATCGCTTTGCGCGCAACTGACATGCTTCGGTTTGAATACCTCCTGCTTCATCACGGGAAGTGGGGCTCCCGTCAGATTGTGCCTGTGGAGTACGTCCGGAAAGCCACGACGCCTTCGCCCTACAATCCTCACTATGCCTACAGCCTGCAGTTCTCCCTTAACTCGCGGGGCGCAGCTCGCGCCGTGCCACGGGACGCCTACTGGAAGCTCGGGTCAGGCGGCCACGCGCTGTGCGTTGTGCCCTCGCTGGACCTGATCGTGTGGAAGCTGGGAGGACGCGACGCTCAGTATGAAGAACGGGATACCGGTTTGTCTGAGGCGAAACCTTACAAAGAGCGCGCAGGCTGGAAGCAAACTGTGGACCAGGACGTTGCCGCATTGCACATGCTGGAGATGGTAGTTGCGGCGGTGGCGGATGGGGGAAAATGAACGCCCCGCGCTCTGGCACCGCTGCAGCGACGTTTCGTAAACCGATTGACCAGCAATAATGCTACATGCCGTGGGGCTTAAACTCCGCAACTCACACGCTTGCCTACAGGGCGTTTTTTGCCCCGAATGAACCACTCTTCCCTTCGCATTGCTGAAGTGCTTATTAACCAACCTGCGCCGATGCAAGACACCGGCAAAGTGATATGCTACGAACCTCAATCGAAAATTCTGCTCGCTCGGGGCGTGTGTCATGTGCGGGTTGCTCCTGAAGCTCGAGTTGACTGCCGGGATGGTGGGGCGATGCCGGCACGTGCCAGGAACGAAACAAGGGGGAAAGCCCAAAATCACAGCCGGAAGGTAAGTATGGAAGAGAAACATGTGTTGGACGTGGTTACGGCAATCCTGGCCAGCGGGATTGTGGCCAAGCGGGCAAAGGGGTCGCCGAAAAACGCGGCGAAGATCTTCTTTGACGTCAGGGACGAACTGCTGAAAGGCATGCTTGATCGTGAGCTGGACAGGCTCCCGGTTTACCTCACCCAAAGCTCCGCCAAGAGAGTCGAGCATTAGCCGCCCGGGTCGGGTATCGTCCTGGAATTTTCGTAGCGTGCCGGGCTATTCCTCGCCACACCCCCGGCAATGCTCGCATTGCATTTTCTGCGTTGTCTGAGGCGAATAAAATCTAGTCAGCTTGCGCCGCGGCCCAACAGTACCACGGGGATGGTTTTCAGCAATATTTTCAGGTCCAGCCCGGGCGACCAGTTGTCAATGTACTCCATGTCAAGTTCCATCCAGCGTCGGAAGTTCAACTGATTGCGCCCTTCGAGCGCCCACAGGCAGGTGAGTCCGGGCTGCATTCGCAGGCGGCGGCGCTGCCATCCGGCGTATTTCTCGACTTCCTCGGGCAGCGGCGGGCGCGGGCCCACAAATGACATGTCGCCTTTCAGAATGTTGAATAGCTGCGGCAGTTCGTCGAGTGAGAACTTGCGCATCAGGCGGCCGGTGTTGGTGCACCGCGGATCATTTCTGATCTTGAACACCGGACCGTCGACCTCGTTCAATGCGGCGAGTTCGTCGCGCCGCATGTCGGCATCTGCATGCATGGAGCGGAATTTATAAACCGTAAATTTCCTTCCTCCGAGCCCGCAGCGCACCTGGCGATAGAACACCGGGCCCTTCGATGTGAGCCGGATGAGGATCGCGAGCAGCAGCATAAGCGGTGAAAGGATAATCAGCAGGACCAGCGCCATGGTGAAATCGAGCGCGCGCTTAAGCAACAGCAGGTACTCGTTTTCCGGCGTGGTGGTGAAGGTGAGCAACGGCATCTCTTCCAGCCGATCGAGATAGACGCGTGAGACAACGTGCGGGAAAAAATTGAGCAGGACGCGCGTCTTCACGCCTTCCTCTTCGCAAAGCCGGAAAGCGTCCTCAATCTTTTCCATGTCGCCTTTGGCCGCGGCGAAAACAACCTCGTCGATCACATGCCGGCGGACGAGTTCTGGCAACTGGTCGAGCGAATAGGTGGAGTACTCTCGGCGCAGGCCCGCGACGGACTGGAGATTGTCACCCGCCGGGCCGATGCGCGCAAATCCGAAAATTCGCATGCCGCGCTTTTCATTGGCCTCAATGGCCCTGGCAACTTCCACCATGGCCGGTGCGTCGCCCACAAGGAGAAACTCGCGGTATCCGCCAAAGTTGCGGCGAAGCGGATCGCCAAGCCGCCGCGCCGCAAGCCGAAAACCGATCATGGCCAGCAGAAGGATGATGGCGTAGAGCGCCAGCAGCAGACGGCTGATGTAGACCAGCTTGAATGCAAAGATGGTGGCGAACAGCAGGGCGGTCCCGAGAAATGCCGCCTTGAACGGGTCCCAGAAAGTACGCAGAAGGTTCTCTTCCTGGATTTCGCGATATGAGCCCGATACGAGGCCGACAACGATCCATAGGACGATGGCGTAGGGAATGATCCAGAAGTAATTCGGATCCCGGTAGAGCGGCTGCGGCGTGATAAAGCGGGCGCGGACCCAATACGCCAGCGCAAAACTGGCGAGCGCGAGCGTGGCGTCAGCCAGCAGGTAGAGGACCCCCATCATCTGTTTGTGGCGGGAAAACATGCGCGTCTATCCAGCCTGATTGGCCTCCCTATCTTAGCAGAACGCGGGCGCGGAGGGATGGCCGACGTGGGCACTGGCCGGCGTCTATCAGACCCTCCTGCGAACACGCACATCGCAAAAAACCGGGATGGATGCGCCGCCCACTGAAAAGCAGATCCTTCGCTACACTCAGGATGACATTCCCGAAGCGTTTGCCTCAAACCGCTAAGCCGCAGGAGGCTGATAGCTGCGGCCCTTCCACCGCAGGCCGGGACCGGTGAGGCTGCGGAAAGCGGAGACCAACGAAACTGTCGAGTAAAAGAGCGAGGCAATCGGCAACGTAAAAGCGTAAAGCGGAGAGAGTCCGGCGAAGACAACCACTGGGCAATAAATGACGGCGCTGGCGGCGCAGGCTGCGGCGGCCGCGATGAAGGCCGGGTCGTGCCCGAGGGGCGTTCCGGTAAAGAGGTGCGGAAGCCACAGCGTTGCCAGCGAAACCCAGGGAAGAACAGCCAGGCCATTGCCGACAGCCACTCCAGCCAGGACCTTCCACAGGGAGCATCCGGTGCCTTCCCAGGCGCTGCGGGCGAGCCCTTCAAAGACCTCGCGCCAGTTTTCATACATCCGGGTGTGGAAGACACCTCTCGTCACGCCAAGGTAAGTGCGGCGGCCGTTGCGCTTGAAGAGCTCAGCCATGCGAAGGTCTTCAATCAGCGTGTCGCGCAGGCGTGCATAACCTCCCAGGGCCGTCAGTTCATCGCGTCGCATCAGCATGAAAGCGCCCGCCGCCATGGCGCGTTGCCGGCGCGGATCGTTTACAACCCGCAGCGGAAACAGCATGAAGAGAAGAAAACCGAATGCCGGCAGGACGACCTTTTCCGCCCAGGACTGCATCTCAAGTTCCGGCGTGAGGGACAGGAATTGCACGCCCTTTCGTAGCGCAAGTTCGACCGCCTGGCGCAGCAGGCTCGGGTGTAAAACGACGTCGGCGTCGGTGGAAAGAATCCACTCGCCTGTGGCGGCCCCTGCGGCCAGGCTCATAGCATGGACTTTGCCTCGCCAGCCGGGCGGTAGGTGGT
>OBIZ01000044.1_pt1 | contig 22398 bp, 21 predicted proteins | sample 1519801 | NCBI WGS metagenome assembly OBIZ01 (sample SAMN01911456, study PRJEB22533) | soil metagenome | biome: Soil | place: Malaysia | collected 2012-04-30 | depth DG_metagenome m | reverse complement strand
GTGAGTGAAGACGAAATCGTTCCTGCGCTGCTTGAAGAAATTGAGCGTTTTGTGGCGGACAAAGCTGCCGGTCGCGTGGCAGATTCCTCCGGACCATTGGAAGAAGCGCCAGCCCCCTCAAGCCCGTTGGTCAGTCTTCAATAGGCGCATTGGAATAACCCCACGGTCACCGGAGTGGATTGCTGGGAACCGATATTTGGCCCTCGCCGCAGGAACAGGCTCACATTAGCTCCGCTTGACCGGTCCTTTCCCATCATGGCTCGTCTTGAAGACCTTACACTCACACACCGACTTTTTGTTGCGAACTATCCCTTCCGGAAGGTGGATTGGGCGCCGGGTGCGCGGCTGGCAAAGCCGCTAGCAAAGTCGAAACTCGCCCTCATTTCTTCCGCAGGCGTACATCTTCCCGGCCAGAACCCCTTCGACCTCGGTTTTCGCGGGGGTGATTTTTCCTTTCGCGTAATTCCCAACACATTTGATGTTCGCCGCTTGAAGATCTCCCAGCGGAGTTCCGATTTTGACCAGACGGGCGCCCGTCTCGACGCGAACCTGGTGTTTCCACTTGACCGCTTCCGGGAGCTTGTGGAGCGTGGAGAAATCGGAGAGTTAAACCACCGTCACTATAGTTTTATGGGATCGATTTCCGCACCTGGAAAGTTGATTTCTCATTCTGCACCGCGGGTCGCGGAGATGCTGCGGAAGGATGAAGTGGACGCGGCCTTCCTTGTCCCGGCGTGACCGATGTGTAATCAGTCCGTGGGACTGATCGCTGGCGTCATTGAGAAAGCCGGAATTGCCACCATCGGGCTGTCGCTGCTGCGTATGGTCACAGAGCGCGTGCGGCCGCCGCGTGCTTTATTCGTTCCTTATCCGTTTGGGTATCCCCTGGGTAAGCCGAATGACGCAAGGCTGCAACATCGGATCATTCGCGCAGCTTTGAATTTGCTCGAGAGCGCCGAAGAACTTCCCATTCTGCAAAATTTTGTAGCAGAATGAGTCCGCTGTGGCTTCGGCCTGGCGCGCGAGGCGAGTTGAAAGAGGTCCCGGATTTTTCTTGTTGAGTCCCTTGCGGGCATTTGGTGTGGTGCCGGCCCGACGTATTTGAAATACTGCCGCCCGGACGGAGGTGAGAACAGATGGCAAAGTTCCAGGAATTCGCCTTTATGGACGCAACACGGCAGGCGGAACTGGTGCGCCGAAAGGAAGTTACGCCTGTCGAGCTGGTTGATGCTGCAATCGAACGGATCGAGAGATTGAATCCCGAGCTGAACGCGGTGGTCACGCCCATGTATGATCAGGCGAGGGAAGCCGCCCAGGGAGTTCTGCCTGAGGGCAGGTTCCACGGAGTCCCGTTCCTTCTGAAAGATCTCGTGGCTTCTTACGCTGGCGTCCCTATGACGTGTGGCAGCGCGTTCTTGCGGGACTATGTGCCGGACCACTACAGCGAGCTTGTCCTCAGGTTGAAACGGACGGGATTAGTTATTGTGGGCAAAACGAACACTCCTGAGCTTGGGATTGTTCCAACGACGGAACCGGTGTTGTTCGGTCCAACGCGGAATCCCTGGGACCTTAGGCGTTCAACGGGCGGGTCGAGCGGGGGATCGGCGGCTGCAGTCGCAGCCGGCATCGTTCCTATGGCGCATGCGAATGACGGCGGTGGTTCCATTCGCATCCCAGCGTCCTGTTGCGGGGTCTTCGGGCTGAAGCCAACGCGGGCGCGCAACCCCCTGGGGCCGGACCTGGGCGATATGATGGGAGGTCTTGTTGCTGAACATATCGTCTCACGCACGGTGAGGGACAGCGCCGCTCTGCTGGATGCGACCGCAGGGCCCGAAGTTGGCGATCCTTACTGGGCGCCGCCTCCAGCGCGGCCCTTCAATGAGGAAGTTGGGATCGACCCCGGCCGGCTGTGCATTGCCTTTTCGACAAAGGCACCCACAGGGGCAAAGGTTCACCCTGATTGTGTGGAGGCAGTCCGTGACGTTGCCGCACTATGCGCCGACCTCGGGCACGATTTGAGCGAGGGTGCTCCGGAAATAAACGGGCCATTGCTGGTCCAGGCCTTCACATCTGTTTGGGCGGCGGGATGTGCCGCGGCGATTGATGGGTTCGCGTTTCTGAACGGCAAGAAGCCAAATGCGGATTCCTTCGAGCCGCTGACGTGGGCGCTTTATGAAATGGGCCATCGCACCACTGGATCGACTTATTTGATGTCCCAGGCGATATTGCAGCAGATTTCCCGTCAAATTTCGCAGTTCATGGAAAGGTACGACATTTGGCTGACCCCCACGCTTGCTGAGCCTCCGCTCCCGCTGGGATCATTCGACGCAACTCCGGACAACCCCATGCGGGGTTTTTACCGCGCAGTGGATTATGTTCCGTTCACACCTATTGCCAACGCCACAGGCCAGCCCGCCATGTCGGTTCCACTCTTTTGGAACAAGGAAGGGTTGCCGGTGGGAACACACTTTTTCGGACGCTTTGGCGACGAGGCGACGCTGTTCCGGTTGGCGGCACAGCTTGAAGCGGCCCGTCCCTGGGCCGACCGGCGGCCGCCGGTTCAGAGCTGAACTGGCTGTAGAGTGAATGCTGAAAACCCTCGAATTGCTATGTGCGGGCAGAAGTAGAACGATTGGACCCGGGCAATGCCTCCCTCAGCCTCTTCGACAGGCGGAAGAATTTCAGCGACTTCCGGACATCCATCTGGATCTGCTGCTTCAGTGCCTCGGCATCCGGGAATTTGATTTCGTCCCGCAACCTCTGGAGAAATTCAACTTCCATCTCTCCGGCTTTAACCTCCCCATGAAAATTGAGAAGGAAGGTCTCGACGGTCAGGCGGTGGTGTCCGAAGGTAGGCCTGTGGCCCACGTTTGTCACCGATTCGTACAGGGTGCTGTCAACACGGGTGCGGGTGATGTAAACGCCGTTCTTCGGAAGCTGCTGTTCAACAGGGCCAAGATTTAGGGTCGGCACCGTCTGCTTATGTCCCACGCCTTCGCCCGCCATGATGGTTCCGCTCACCGCGTAGGCTCTGCCGAGCATACGGCCCGCAATCTCCACGCGGCCCTCGGAAAGGAAGTGGCGGACCTGGCTGCTTGAGACTCGATGGCCGCGCACCCTGATCATCGGCAATGTTTCCACGTGGAAACCGCCCTTCCCGCCGAGTTCGGTCAGCACGGCAGTGTCTCCTGCGCGTTGATAGCCAAAGCGAAAGTTTGACCCCACGTGAACGACGGCCGCCCGAAGTTTCTCCACCAGAATGCTGTCGGCGAATTCCGCCGGGGAAAGCATGGACAGTTCCCGGTTGAAACGTAGAACCATGAGCAGATCGATTCCTTCCCGCTCAATCAGGCGGGTCTTCAAAGAAAGAGGAGTGAGGATTTTCGGCGCGCTCTCGGGAGCTAGGATTTGTGCCGGGTGCGGGTCAAAAGTGACCACGACGGAAGTCCCGTTTAGATCGCGGGCCGAGTTCACCACACGGGAGAGCAGTTCGCGATGGCCCAGGTGAATTCCATCGAAGTTGCCGATGGTCACAGCACTCTTGTGAAGAGGCGCACGCAATTCCGAAAGGTCGCGGACAACACGCATGGGTCAGTCCAGGTTAACTTCCAGTCCGTCATAGGCCAGCCTCACGTTGGGAGGAAGGCTGGCGTTTGTTTCCTCATGGCTCAGTTCGTGGGCAATGTGGGTGAAATAAGCTCGCGCCGGCTTGAGGCGTTCGACCAATGCCAGTGAATTTTCGATGGTGGAATGCGTCGGATGAGGTTTGTGGCGCAGCGCATCAAGTATTAACACGTCCAGGCCTGCAAGCATTTCGAGAGTTGCGTCCGGTATCGTGCTGAAGTCCGTGACATAGGCGCCATGCCCAAACCGAAAGCCGAGAACGGGCAGGCTTCCATGCAACACCGGCAGAGGAATGATTTGTGTGCCCCACAGGCTGAAAGGGCCGTCAATCAGATGAGGATCGACCTTCAGTATTCCGCCATAGGGATAAGTCTGGTCGAAGATATATGTGAAGATCTGGCGCAAACTTTCCATGCAGCGGTTGTCCGCATAAACCGGGATGGGATCTTTTTGCCGGAAGTAAAAAGGACGCACGTCATCCAACCCCAGCACGTGGTCGGCATGGGCGTGAGTGAACACGATCGCGTCCACCCGATCAATCTTGTGGCGAAGGGCTTGTGAGCGAAAGTCAGGCGTCGTGTCTATTACCACCGTGCGCCCAGAGTACTCAAGCAACAGGGATGGGCGAGTCCGCTTGTCGCGTTCGGCCGTTGAGGTGCAGACGGCGCAGCGGCAGCCGACAGTCGGAACTCCTGTGGAAGTGCCCGTGCCCAGGAAAGTCAGTTTCATTTCTGCTTGCTTGCCCGCTTTTGAACTTCAAGAAAGGTCATTCGGAGTTCGTAAAGGACGTCATCAAGGAGCTTGGACTCCTGACTCGTCAGATTGCTGCGTGTCTTTTCCTGCAGCACTTCCAGGAGATCGATAGTCCGGCTGGCATTAGCGAGATCGGCCGGAATGTATTCTCCGCCCGGTCCTGGCAGCAACCCGAGCTGAAACATGGCCGTGGTGCTCAAATAGGAAACCAGCATGGCAAACCGTTCCGAAGCTTCCTCCACTTCGGGCTCAGGTTCGGCTGGAGGGGGCGCCTGTGGCCGGGGCGGGACGCGAGATTCCGGTTCCTGTTTCCTCTCCTCCCTTTCTGCCTGGCCGGGAACACGGTTCCCCTCACTTGTGAAACTCCGGCGGTCGACAACTTTAAATCCCGAAGATTCAGCCTTTTCCTCTGACATGAAGATCCTTTCGATTGAGCAACATTCTCAACAGCAAAGGTAATTCCGCAGTTATGCTGAATAGGTAGTTTAACAACAAGCCCTCCTCTTGAACAAGAGTAGTCGGCTGTCAGGGAATTCCTTACGGCCGTGTAAAAGCGGCTCGTGCGGACAGCACCTCTCCGGATGTCAATCCGTGTAGAAGGGAAGAAGCTGACTGCAGTACTATTGCCAGCGATTTCACCTGCTTGGTACATTAGATAATTCGACATTTCAGGAAGGGTTCGGTGACAGGAATGGGCAAGACGCCCGGGAAAAAACTTGCCAGGCTGGTGGACTTGATGGCCCACCTTCGCGGGCCGGATGGGTGTCCGTGGGACCGCGAACAGGACTATGACAGTGTTAAGGGTATGCTGCTCGAAGAAGCTTACGAGGTTGTTGACGCCGTAAACCTGAAAGATTTTGGGGGGCTCGAAGAAGAGCTTGGCGATTTACTCTTCCAGGTGGTTTTCTATTCGCGACTGGCGGAAGAGGATGGGAGATTTGACATCGACGACGTCATTCAGAATGTCCATGAAAAGCTGGTACGGCGTCATCCGCACGTGTTCGGCGAGACGCGCGCCGCCAATGCTAAGGAAGCCCTGGAGAGTTGGACGGCCGCAAAGGAAAAAGAGAAGAACAGCCTTCCCAACTCCGGGAACTCCTCCCTGCTAGATGGTATTGCCTCCGCGCTTCCTTCCACCCTGGAATCCTACGAACTGGGGCTACGCGCGGCAGAGGCGGGGTTCGACTGGGAAAAGGTGGAAGACCTTCTCGGCAAGATCGAAGAGGAAATGCACGAAATACGGAAAGAACTGACGGCCACTTCCGTGCCAGATCAACAACGGCTTGAAGAAGAGGCTGGCGACCTGATGTTTGCTGTGGCTAATTTGACGCGCCTGGTCTGCTCAGACCCGGAAAGTTCCTTGCGCAGGGCGAATCAGAAATTTCGGAAGCGGTTCCAGGCGCTTGAAAGTGAAGTCAAGCGGCGTGGAAAGTCCGTCAGGTCATGTACTCCGAAGGAGTTGGACGATATCTGGGAGTCGGTGAAGTCACAGGAGAAGCGATGAATTACGCGATCCGCCCGTGCGAAACGGTTGAGGAACTTGGCGGTTGCGTCTTGCTGCAGAAGGAGATCTGGGGCTATTCAGACCGCGATATTTATCCGGCCCGAATGTTCCTGAATATTTCCCGGACGGGGGGGCATGTACTGGGTGCATTCACTGAAGAAGGGACCATGGCCGCATTTGTGGTTTCAGTTCCGGCCTGGCACAAAGAGCACCGATATCTTTATTCCCTTCTGTTGGGCGTCTTGCCCGGGCATGAAAACCAAGGGCTCGGCAGATTGCTCAAGATCGAGCAGCGGAAGGCTGCGCTCCGTGCAGGGATTGAATACATCGAGTGGACTTTTGATCCTATGCGGGCAAAAAATGCGCACTTCAACATCAACCGGCTGGGCGCGATTGCCCGGCGTTACTGCCCTGACTATTACGGCCCTATCCTTGGTAAGTTGCAGCGGAAGCTGCCCTCTGACCGCCTGATTGCCGAGTGGCCGCTGAAATCTGATAGAGTAGAAAGAGCGCTGGCAGGAAAGAAGCCGCGTCCCGCAGGAAAGGCTGCATCTGCTGAAGTTGCTATTCCGCTTGATCTTGACGCTCTCATCTCGCGGAAGTCCGCACGGGCCCGCGAGTGGCAGGCCTCAGTCCGGACACGCCTGCAGGACTGCTTCGCGCAAGGACTTGCAATTACAGGGTTTGAGAGAACGGAGTCAGAAGCCCGGTACATTCTGGATCGCGAATGAAAATCGAACGGATTGAACTGCTGGAAATTCGGATGCCGCTGGTCCAATTTTTTGAGACCAGCTTCGGGCGAACGACCGATCGCAGAATTGTCCTGCTCCGCGCTCGCGCCGATGGCTTGGAAGGATGGGGTGAGGTCACTTGCGGCGAGATGCCTTTTTACAACTACGAGACGCCGGACACTGCGTGGCACATCCTGAGTGACTTTCTGATTCCGTGGGCGATGGAAAAAAGCTGGGACTCCCCGGCCGACCTGGCTGAGCGGTTTCGCCCTATCCGAGGGCACAACATGGCCAAGGCAGCCCTTGAAAACGCGGTCTGGGATATTGAAGCCCAGTCCAGAGGCCTGCCCCTTTCCAAGTTGCTGGGCGGACCGCGGGATGAGATCCCTTGCGGGGTATCGATCGGGATTCAGAATTCACCGGAAGAACTGCTCGAGAAAATCCGCACTGAGGTTCTGGCTGGATACCAACGCATCAAGGTGAAAATCAGGCCGGGCTGGGATGTGCAAATTCTGAAAGTTATTCGCAAGGATTTTCCCGGCATCAAACTGATGGCCGATGCCAACTCTGCGTATACCTTGGCTGACATTGAGCATCTTAAGTTGCTGGACCGGTTTGACCTGATGATGGTGGAGCAGCCACTGGGGTGGGACGACATGGTAGACCATGCGAGGCTTCAGCGTGAATTGAGGACGCCGATCTGCCTGGATGAGTCAATCCACAGCCCCGAAGATGCCCGAAAGGCACTCGAACTCGGGGCCTGCAAGATCATCAACATCAAGCTGGGGCGCGTAGGAGGCCATTCCGCCGCTCGCAAGCTGCATGACCTCTGCCTGGCCCGGCAGGTTCCGGTGTGGTGCGGAGGGATGCTCGAGTCAGGTATCGGACGCGCACACAACATTGCCATGTCAACTCTGCCGGGTTTTGTTTTGCCCGGGGACGTCTCTGCCAGCAGCCGTTACTGGAGGCAGGATATTATCGATCCTGAAGTAACAGTTTCGGCGCAAGGAACGATAGCGGTGCCCCGAAAACCGGGTCTTGGCTACGTGCCGAACCTTGCGCGGATCGAAAAGGTGACCGTACGGAAGGAGAGCTTTGAAAAGCGTAGTTGACCCGGCTGTCCTGTCACAGAAGATTTCGCGTCCCATCAGTACACACCACTTGATGCACCTCGCCATGTTGATTACCGTTTCCTTCTGGGCAATCAACATGGTAGCGATCAAGGAAGCTCTCTTGGGCTTCAGCCCGATGGCGCTGTCATTGGTGCGCGCCATTGCTGTTGCCCTCGCCTTTGGAATCCTGTTTCTTCTGTTAAGGGAACGGTCATTACTGCGGCTGACGCCCCGGCAGTGGTTACACTTTGGAGTGATCGCCTTTTTTGGGGTCACGCTGAACCAGATGCTCTTCATCCATGGCGTGGCTTACACCAACGTTCCACACGCGGCATTGATTATAGCGGTTGAGCCGGTCATGGTTCTTGTGCTTTCGGTCCTGATGAGACTTGAAGCACTGACGGCGCTCAAATTTACGGGAATGGCCATTTCATTTACAGGTGTCGTGTTATTGACCTACGGGAAGCCAGTCCAGGGCAGCCAGGCATACTGGGTTGGTGATTTGGTCCTGATGGTCGAGGTTGTAGTCTTTGCGTACTATACGATTCTGATGAAAGGTGTAATCGACCAGTATGACGTGGTAACGCTCAATACTGTGGTCTTTGGCTTGGGCGCGCTGCTGATGATACCTTTTGGCGCCGGCGCCGTTTTGCACGTGAACTGGTCTCAAGTTCCAGTTCGGGCCGTGCTGGGGCTCGGGTTTATGACTTTCTTCTCATGCGTGATCGGTTACCTGCTATTCGCCTATGCCTTGAAAGGACTGACAGCGTCGCGCGTGGCTGCCTTCAACTATATCGAACCTGTCATGGGCACGGCTCTCGGGGTCTGGCTGCTGCACGACAAGGTGGGCCTGTGGGGGGTCCTTGGCGGAGGGTTGATCCTCCTGGGTGTTTACTTTACAGAGTGGGAACACGGTGAGGCGGAGGCAGCTTGAAGGGAATCCGGAACGTTCGCGCATGTAATTGAATTCAGAGCCCAACATCTGACAGTCACCGCCCGCTCCCTTCCCATTCATCCCTTACATTTCCCATGGCCAGACCTGGACCGCCCTGCGCTGCCGCTTCGGTACCGCGAGAGTGAGGAGCATTCCCAGAATAAATCCACCCACGTGGGCCCACCAGGCCACACCGCCTTTTGTCGCAGACTCAATGGCCATCGTCTGGTACCCTGCTGCAAATTGAATCACAAACCAGTACACGAGTATCAGCATGGCGGGAATTCGGACAGTCCAAAAAAAGATAACCAGAGGGATCAGCGTGGTAATCCGGGCCGTGGGGAAACTGACCAGATAGGCGCCCAAAACGCCGGCGATGGCGCCGCTTGCTCCGATGGTTGGTACCCGTGAACCCATATTGAACAGGATGTCGATGACGGCGGCTCCAAATCCGCTGAGCAAATAGAGCAGGAGAAACTGGCTGTGGCCATAGCGGTCCTCAATGCTGCGTCCAAAGACAAAGAGGAAAACCATGTTGCCGATCAGGTGAAGCCAGCCCCCGTGGATGAACATGGATGTAAATATAGGAACAATGACAGCGGATAAACCGGTCATGATGATGGTACCGTGCGTGGTGGTATAACGGGCTGGGATGAGGCCGAAGGTCAGGATGAACCGGTTGATCGAGGGGCCCAGCGAGAGTTCATAGATAAACACCGCCGTGTTGAGGGCGATGAGCGCGAGAGTTGAAACCCAAAACGTCTGGCGTCGGACATTGTCATTCAACGGAATCATGAGCGATGCATTCTACCCCGACTCTCATTGTGACCCAAGAGGAATCAGAATGGGAGCTTTGCACACGAGGCATCTGCCAAGCATCTTTGTGATTGCGATGAAATCTCCGTGCCGTTGACCTCGGTTCCGGCCGTTCGATATACTCCAGGCAGCGGGTTTTGAAGAAGATTGCTGGCCGTGGCCGTCGCGCTGCCTTCGAGTCATTCATCCAGCCTGTTACGAGTGGCCCGCGCAGGTGTTCATGAAGCCGGACACAATCATAAAAGAGTTAACAGCCATTATGGGGCCGGAAGGCGTTCTCTCCAGGCCCGAAGACCTGATGCTCTACGAGTACGACGGTCTTTCCGCTCTGGAGACGCCTGAAGCTGTCGTTTTCCCGACCACCACCGACCAGGTGGTCCGAATGGTCAGGCTGGCTACGGCAAGGAATATACCGATCATTCCGCGCGGGGCAGGGACGGGATTGAGCGGCGGAGCGGTTGTGACCCAGGGCGGAATTGTCGTCAGCTTTGCTCGGATGAAGAAGATCCTTGAAATCGACCTTGAGAACCAGCGCGCACGGGTGCAGCCCGGAGTAGTGAACACCGATCTGACCCTTGCCGTAGCGGATGCAGGCTACTACTACGCTCCTGATCCCTCAAGCCAGAAAGCCTGTACTATTGGTGGTAACGTGGCCGAAAATTCCGGCGGTCCACACACGCTGGCCTATGGAGTCACTACCAACCACGTCCTGGGCCTGGAAGTCGTGCTGCCGGATGGGGAAGTGATCCGTACCGGCGGAAAATGTTGGGACCTCCCAGGTTATGATCTCACCGGCCTGATTGTGGGTTCCGAAGGAACATTAGGCATCGTCACCGAGATTACAGTCAGGTTGATGCGTACTCCAGAATCGGTGGAAACCATGCTTGCCGTTTATGACCGCGTGATTGATGCCACGCGTACCGTTGCTGCAATCACGGCGCAAGGCATTACTCCCGCGGCGCTCGAAATGATGGATGGTTTTACGCTCCGCGCCGTGGAGCAGGCGACGCACGCCGGTTATCCGATGGATTCGGCAGCCGTTCTGCTGATTGAGGTCGAGGGGCTGCGTGAAGCTGTGAAGGAACAGGCGGAGATGATTGAAGCGGTCTGCGCCCGCAACCAGGTCCGCAGCGTCCGCCGCGCAAAAACCGCCGAGGAACGAGCTCTTCTCTGGAAGGGCCGAAAGAATGCGTTCGGGGCTTTGGGGCGGATCAGTCCAAATTATTATGTGCAGGATGGCGTGATCCCCCGCACCAAACTTCCTGAGATGCTCGAATACATCGAGGACGTCGGGCGGAAATATAGTCTCCAGATTGGAAATATTTTTCATGCCGGAGACGGAAACCTGCATCCCCTCCTGATGTTTGACGCTCGTGACCATGACCAATCCCAAAGAGTTGTGAAGGCCGCCCAGGAGATCATGACGCGCTGTGCCGAACTGGGCGGTTCCATTACCGGCGAGCACGGTGTGGGTGTGGAAAAGAATGAACTGATGCCCCTGATTTTTTCAGAAGATGATTTGGAAATCCAGCGGCAGATCAAGGCACTCATGAATCCAACCGGGTCATTTAACCCCGGCAAGGTTTTGCCGACAGGCAAAATGTGCGGCGAAATTCGTGTTCAGGTCAGCACCGGAGGCTGATGTGACAGGAGTGGCGGGAGAAGTGCGAGCAGAGCTGGCCGGAATCGTTGGCGAGGGCCAGTTGACTGCAGAGGCCCCGGTGCGCGAGAGCTTCGCGGTGGACGGTCGAACGCCGGATTGCGTTGTTTATCCAGGTTCGCCGGAACATGTGGCCCAGACCTTGAAGTATGCAGCCAGTCGCGATCTGGCAGTAATCGCTTGTGGCGGAGCCACAAGGCTCGGTATGGGGAATCCTCCCGGGAGATACGATATTGCGCTTTGCACGCGGAAAATCACCAAGGTCCGTTATTACGAGCCATCGGATTTGACAGCCGGAGTCGGTGCCGGAATGGCGCTGGCCGGCCTCCAGAACTTGCTGAAGCCAGATGGACTGTGGTTGCCGCTGGACCTGTCAGGAGAAGGGAAGGCGACTCTGGGCGGCATTGTGGCCACCAACGCATCGGGGACGCTTCGGCATTCCTATGGAGCACCGCGTGACATGGTTGTGGGCATGCAGGTTGCCACCACCGAAGGGAAGCTGATCAGGACGGGCGGCCGAGTGGTAAAAAACGTGGCCGGTTATGACCTTGGGAAGCTCTTGATTGGGTCATACGGCACGCTGGGGGTAATTACGGAAGTGAATCTTAAGCTTTTCCCTCTGCCCGCGGAGCGCCAGACTTTTGTCTTATCCACTGGGACGTTGGGGATTGCCCGTGACCTGCGCCGAAGCATCCTCACCTCACCTATTGAGCCGCTGCGGATGATTTTGCTGGACGCTGGAACCGCCGGGATTGTACGTTCCGGCAGGCAGCCGGGCTGGGCGACCGGCGAGCCGGAAATGTGGCTGGAGGCTGGTGGATCCAAACCCGTGATTGACCGTACCCGAAAGGAGCTTGAGGCTTTGGGCCGGGCCGTGGGCGCTAAGGTTTACACGTACGAAAGTGAAGGTGCAGCGAGGGCATGGCAGACCGTGTCGGATTTCAGAGATTGGATCGGAAAAATGTATGCAGAAGCAGTCGTGCTGAAAGGCACTATGCCTATTGCCAATAGCGAAGAGTTTTTGAGCCTCGCGCAGCAGGAAGCGCAGAATGAAAAAGTTAGAATGGCAAGCGTCGCAGTGGCCGGAGTCGGCATTCTTCAGTTAGGCCTGCTGGGCCTCCAAAATGCCACACAGGCAGCAGGCCTTGTAAGCCGCATCCGGAAGGCCGCTGAAAAATCAGGTGGTGCACTGGCTGTGACTTTGGCCCCCGCTGACGTAAAGCTGAAGCTGGATGCATGGGGACTGCCCCCAACCGGCTTTGGATTGATGCGTAAATTGAAGGAGGCGTGGGACCCCAAGGGCATTCTCGCCCCCGGGAGGTTTGTGGGGTCAATCTGAAGAGGTTTAGTGACGCTTCGGGAAAACGGGCGTTGCCGGTTAGCCAAAATGATAGAGATCCAGGACAAAGCGGTTTTAGCCCCTGCTGCCAGCGGTTACGGCCCCGGGGAAGCGCCGGAGTGGGAATACTATTCCAAGTGCATCCATTGCGGCCTTTGCCTGAACGCCTGCCCGACTTACCGCGAACTTGGGCTTGAGATGGATTCGCCGCGTGGGCGCATCTACCAGATCATTCAGGTGGAACGTGGCAGGCTTCCGTTGGGTGAAAGCTTCGTCCGGCACATCGACTCCTGTCTGGACTGCCGTGCCTGCGAGACGGCTTGCCCCTCCGGCGTGGAATATGGCCGGTTGGTGGAGTCTGCCCGGGCCCAGATTAACCGCTATTACCAGCGGCCGGGCATCGGCCGGACAATCCGCCAACTCTTCTTTCAGAAATTGCTTCCGAACCGCAAGCTGCTTGACCGGCTGGGAACACTGCTCTGGCTTTTCCAGAGGTCCGGTCTGGAAGCGGTTTTCGTGAAGTCAGGATTCCTGAGGCTCTTTTCAAATCGACTGGGGCGTGTGGCTGCTCTATCGCCACGAATGGAAAAGCCCTTCTTCACTGAACGTCTGGGTGAAGTGGTGAAGCCTGATGGCGAGATGCGCCACCGCGTAGCGTTTTTTGCTGGCTGCATCGCCAACCTGGCATTTGCCCGATTAAACGACGCAACCATCCGCGTACTGGCCCGTAACGGATGTGAAGTTGTGATTCCCGAGGCGCAGGGTTGTTGCGGCGCTCTACATGTCCACGCGGGCATTCGAGACCGTGCGCGTGAACTTGCAAAGCGAAATATCAATACGTTCCTTGAAGGTGGCTTCGACTATTTCATCACCAATGCGGCCGGGTGCGGATCCGTGCTAAAAGAGTATCCTTTGCTCTTTGAGCAGAAAGATCGCGAATTCTATGAGCGTGCGCGAGAGTTCAGCTCCAAGGTTCGGGACGTGACGGAGTTTTTGGCCGGCATAGAGTTCAGCCGGGATTTTGCAGCCATCCGAGCTCGATCCACTTACCAGGATCCCTGCCACCTGGCTCACGCGCAGCATATCCGGAGCGCGCCTCGTCAGTTGATGGCAGCGGTCCCCGGATTGGAACTGATTGAGCTGAAGGAATCGGAGGTTTGCTGCGGAAGCGCGGGCATTTATAATGTCGTCCAGAACGAAATGGCGGATCGGCTACTGAAGGCGAAGATGCAGAGAGTGGATGAGACAGGCGCTGAGCTGATCCTGACTGCCAATCCGGGATGTCTTTTGCAGATGCGGGCGGGTGTCGCCCGGTCCAGGCGTAAGCGGCGTGTCCTCCATGTAGTTGAACTTCTTGACGAAGCTTACCGGGGCCGTGATCAGGCGCGGTGAAAATTTACCGAGTTGGTTTTGCTGACGTCATGGGCTGGGCGGCGCTCGTATGAACGGCGCCCATCGGGGCAAATTCGTTTCCCATTTTCAAAATCGTTCAGTAGAATGGCGGATCGATGGATTTTTCCCGCCCTCTGGCACTTTCTTGGCTTATGATTGAACACTAATTCTCTGGCTGGGAGTGTTGAAGATGACCGATAAGACGGATGCTGCACAGGAAAGGCTGGTAGCCTTACTCAAAGAGGGGCGGAGTTTCCCTCCGTCTGAGGAGTTTCGCCGGCAGGCGAATGTTTCTGATCCCAAAATATACGAAGAGGCGCGCCGGGATCCGGAAGGCTTCTGGGCCAAAGAAGCAGAACACCTGGACTGGTTCGAAAAATGGAACAAGGTGCTCGAATGGAAGGCTCCGTGGGTGAAATGGTTTCTTGGGGGCAAGCTGAACGCCACCTACAACTGCGTTGACCGGCATGTGAAATCTTCGCGCCGCCGCAAGCGCGCGATTGTCTGGGAGGGAGAGCCGGGCGATACGCGCGTGCTGACGTTTGAGGACCTCGAAAAGGAAGTCAACCGATTTGCCAACGCTCTCAAGTCGCTGGGGCTGAAGAAGGGTGACCGCGTGGCCATCTACCTCGGCATGGTTCCGGAGTTGGCCATCGCCATGCTTGCCTGCGCGAAGATCGGCGCCCCTCACAGCATTGTGTTTGGAGGGTTTTCCGCTGACTCCCTTCGGGAGCGGATCAACGACGCGCAGGCCAAAGTTGTCGTCACTGGAGACGGCGCGTGGCGGCGCGGCAGCGTGGTCCCTTTGAAGGCGAATGTCGATGAAGCTCTTACAGGTACCCCCACCATCGAGAAAGTGGTGGTGGTTGAGCGCGTGGGCAAGGCCACGCAGATCACCATGCAGCCTGGGAGGGACTTATGGTGGCACGACCTGGTTGCGAATGCTTCGGTCCAGTGCGAAGCCGAGCCCATGGATGCCGAAGATATCCTTTACATCCTGTACACCAGCGGCACCACCGGCAAGCCTAAAGGCGTGGTGCACACTACCGGCGGCTATCTGGTGGGAACCACGGCGACGCATCGCATGATCTTTGACATTAAGGAGGACGATGTCTACTGGTGCACGGCAGACATCGGCTGGGTTACCGGACATTCATATATCATTTACGGTCCGCTGGCCAACGGCTGCACGACCCTGATGTACGAAGGGAGTCCTGACTACCCTGACCGTGGACGTTTCTGGGATATTGTCCAAAAGTATAAGGTCAGCATTTTTTATACAGCGCCCACTGCTATTCGAGCCTTTATGCGCTGGGGAGTGGAATGGCCTGCCAGGTATGATCTTTCTTCGCTGCGTGTGATCGGAACTGTGGGCGAGCCGATCAATCCTGAAGCGTGGATCTGGTATCACCAGAATATCGGCAGGGAGCGCTGTCCGATTGTCGATACCTGGTGGCAGACAGAGACCGGCATGATCCTGATTTCTCCGTTGCCGGGCATTACGGCCACCAAGCCCGGCTCCGCGACCCAACCCTTTCCGGGTATCGAGGCTGAAGTTCTGGATGATCGCGGCCGGCCGGTCGGTCCCGGCGCTGGCGGATATCTGGCACTGACCAAGCCGTGGCCTGCCATGTTCCGGACCATTTATGGTGATCCTGACCGTTATGTCCGGACGTACTGGTCACGGTATGAGGGCAAGTATTTTACTGGCGATGGCTCAAAAGTTGACGAAGACGGCTACTTCTGGCTGCTGGGCCGTGTGGACGACGTGATGAATGTTGCGGGGCATCGAATCTCTACTTACGAGGTCGAGAGCGCCCTGGTGGACCATCCGGCTGTGGCTGAAGCTGCCGTCATCGGGAAGACACACGAATTAAAGGGGCAGGGTATTGCGGGCTTCGTGACTCTGAAAGAAGGAATCGAAGCCAGCGACGAACTGAAAAACGAGCTCAAGCAACATGTCGCCAAGAAGATCGGCCCGATTGCCCGGCCGGACGATATCTTTTTCGCCGCGGAATTGCCCAAAACGCGCAGCGCAAAAATTATGCGCCGCCTGTTACGGGACATCGCCGAGGGAAGGGTGTTGGGCGACACCACGACCCTTGCCGATCCTGCTGTGACGGCGCGGCTCAAGCGCCAGTATGAGCAGGAGGGCTAAGCCAACCCAATTTGACGGTGGAGATGAATGCAGGCGACCATGCGGTGCAGGAGTGGAGGGCGGACCGCTATGCGGAACACGCGCCCTTCGTGCCTTTGCTTGGTATGCCTGCGCTCGAGTTGCTGAATCCTCAGCCAGGTGAACGCATCCTGGACGTAGGCTGCGGTGACGGCTCCCTTTCTCAAAAACTCTGTGACGCGGGGGCGATTGTTGTTGGCGTGGACGGTTCGCCGGATATGGTGGCGACGGCCAGACAGCGTGGAATCGACGCGCGCCTCGCCGATGCCTATGACCTGACCTTTGAAGCGGAATTCGACGCGGCCATCTCCAATGCCGCGCTCCATTGGATGAAACGTGACCCGGACTCTGTCTTACAAGGTGTGAGGCGGTCGCTTAAGCCCGGCGGCCGTTTCGCCGTCGAGTTTGGAGGCCACGGAAATGTTGCGGCCATCACGGTGGCGTTGGTTGCGGTTCTCATCCGGCACGGTGTTCAAGACGCTGCCTCCCTCAACCCCTGGTACTTTCCGACCAAAGACGAATATCAGGCAAAGCTGGAGAATGCCGGGTTCCGCGTAGACTCAATCGATTTGATCCCCCGTCCTACCATCCTTCCTACCAACATGCGCGGCTGGCTCGAGACGTTCGCAGGGCCGTTCTTCCAGGTTCTTCCACAACGGGATCGCGTGAGCGCCGTCGACGAGGTTACCACCTTGCTGCGGCCAGTGCTTTGCGATACGCAGGGCCAATGGACTGCCGATTACGTCCGCCTGCGCTTTCTGGCGCGCGTCAGATGACGGCTACAACCAGCTATCGCGCTGCTTCTGGTCATTTCCAACCCAGGAACGAAACTTATATTTTTGAGTATAATTGCCAGGTTCAATAGCCTGGCCCGGCGTTGGCCCCGCCGGCAAGGTATAACCTCTTCATCTGTCCTGTTGTACAGGTTGTGAGCGAACGCCATTTTCGCCTCAACTGATGGGACAACACACCCCCACCCTCTAAATTACTCTAAGGATTGAAATAGTTCTTGACATCCATGTCTGCCCAACTTATAGTTGGTGGTCTGAAGTGGTCTAAAGTAGTACAAAATGTAGAAAAGTGGTCAAATTGGTTGGGTTTTTGAAGGTTTTTTGAAGCTTCCATGCTGAGAGGAAATTACCCAGCAACGGTCGATGGCAAGGGGAGGGTAAAGATTCCCACCACCTTCAAGTCGCACCTGGAAGTGACTTTTGGCCACGATTTTTATGTGACCAGCCTGGATGGTCAGTCCGTTCGCGTCTATCCCTTTTCCGTCTGGAGGGATATCGAGGAGAAGCTGGCGACCCTTCCTTCGATGAACAAGTCGAAGCGAAAGCTGTTGGATCGAGTCAACTATTGGGGCCAGGCGGTGCAGATGGATGGGCAAGGAAGGATTCTGATTCCGTCGTTGCTGCGTGATTCCGCCGGCATGCAAGGTGAGGTGGCGGTGATCGGCTACCTGAACTATCTGGATGTCTGGAACATGGACAGGTTCCGTACGCATCTTGAGGGCAATCCGCTCACGGATGATGATATGCAGGCTTTGAGTGACCTTGGCATTTAGATGAGTGAGTTTGATCTCCACTATCCCGTCATGCTGCGGGAAGCGATGGAGTTCTTAAATGTTCGATCTGATGGCAATTATATTGATGCAACCGCGGGGGCAGGGGGACATTCGGGACAGATCTTGCGTGTGCTCGAAGGGGGACAGGGAAGACTGCTGGCAATAGACCGTGACCCCCGGGCGCTCAACACTGTTCGAGAACGCCTGGGGGGCCACGGTGGAAGGCTGATGCTGATGGAAGGTAATTTCGCTGACATTCGCGCACTGCACGCCGCGAGCGGTTTGCCGCCGGTTGACGGGGTTCTGGCCGATCTCGGGCTGAGCTCGATGCAGCTTGAAGATGCCAACCGGGGTTTCAGCTTCAACCTGCCGGGTCCCCTGGACATGAGAATGGGCGGCGGAGAATTGACCGCTGCTGACATCGTCAACCATACGCCTGAACGTGAACTTGCTGAATTGATTTTTAGGTTTGGAGAAGAGCGCCACTCGCGCCGTATAGCGCGAGCAATTGTGAAGGCCCGTCCGATTCGATCAACCACCGAACTGGCGCAGGTGGTAATGCGAGCTATCCCCTCCCGGGCGGGCCTCCACCACATTCATCCCGCAACGCGCACGTTCATGGCGTTGCGTCTGGCTGTTAACCGCGAGCTGGAAAATCTGGAAGAGTTTCTCGCCGGATTTCCGGACGTCCTCGCGTCAGGGGGCAGATCAGTCGTGATCAGCTTCCATTCGCTGGAGGACCGCCGGGTGAAGCACGCGTTTCTCCGCCTCCATCGTGAAGGCCGGGTACGTGTGTTGACGAGGCGCGTGGTGCGGCCAACTCACGAAGAAATTCAAGAAAATCCGCGATCGCGCAGCGCAAAGTTGCGCGCGGCGGAGAAGCTGCAAAACGCATAGCGCGAGATTCTAGCGGTTCCCGGGCCCGTGCGCAGAAGGAGCGGGCTCGAGAGGAGACCTCGCTGTTTGAGAGAAGAGGATTATGGCTACTGTTGCAGTGAGTTTTCCCAGCTCGAAGCGCCGCCCTCGGAACCAGCCTGTTGCCGGCCGCGCTCCGTATCCGGAAATCTATTTCGTCAAGCACATTGACAACTCCCGATTGCAACGAGAGGTTGATCACGAGAAACGCCGCGAGTGTTTTGGCCTGCTGGTCCTGGGGACTCTGGCTTTTCTTTTCATCATGCTTTTTGCCTGGCAGCACTTTGAGTGCGTCCGGTACGGCTATCTGATTCAACAGCTCAAGCAAGAGCAGGCGGAAAAGGTTGAACGGAACCACGCGCTGAAAGTCCAGTTTGCCTCTTTAAGCGATCCCCAGCGGATCGATACCCTTGCCCGATCTGAGTTGGGCCTTGCCCCTCCGAAGCCAAACCAGATTGTACAGATTGGAAGTCCGGCGCAGGTCAATTCCAAACCTGGTGCCACGGAGTTTGCAAGGAACATCGAAAACCAGATTGGAATTTCCACTGGGAGGTAAATGGTACGGCACAAGAGGCGGAAGTCTTCTTCGTCAGCCTTGAGACCGGTTGGGGCCAAGAGGGGCGTGCTCCTGGCCGGAATGTTCATGGTGTGGGTGGTGGCTATTATCCTCCGCCTCTACGACCTGCAGATTATTCAGTACGTGGAACTTCTGGCACGTGCGGACCGGCAGCAGCAGCGCACTGTGGAAATTGCACCGAAACGGGGGGTCATTTACGACCGGAAAATGCACCCGTTGGCGATGAGCCTGGCCGTGGATTCGGTGTATGCCGTTCCGGCAAACATCCCTGATCTGTCCATGGAGGCAAGACTGCTCGCTCCAATTCTAAACCTCGACGCAAATGACCTGGAGGCTCGCTTCAAGGCCCGGAGTTCCTTTTGCTGGGTCAAGCGGAAGATCACGCCGCAGCAGTCGGCCCGAATAAGTGACCTTAACCTGCAAGGCATCTATTTCCAGAAGGAAATGAAACGCTTCTACCCGGATGGTGACCTGGCCGCCACCCTTTTGGGTTATGTAGGAATGGACGACAACGGGCTGGGCGGGTTGGAATACCAATACAACAAACAGATTCGGGGGCTTTCGGGAAAGGTGCTGCTGAGCACGGATGCCAGGCACCGTTCATTTCGTTCGACCGAGTGGCGTGGACAGCCGGGCAAAGACCTGGTTCTGACGATCGATGACGACATCCAGTACATTGCCGAAAAGGCGCTGGCGCTGACAGTTAAGAAGTTCCATGCTGCCGGGGGCACCGTGATCGTGCAGGATCCGTCCACCGGCGAAATCCTGGCTCTGGCCAACCAGCCGACCTTCAATCCAAACGATTATCAGAAATATCCTGCGACAGACCGGATTAACAGGGCAGTTTCATGGATTTATGAACCGGGCTCAACCTTCAAGTCAGTGACGATTTCGTCGGCCATTGACGAAAAGCTGGCCAGGCCAACCGAACTGGTCGATTGCCAGATGGGGCAGATTAGTCTGGGCGGGCGCATCATTCACGACGACCCCGAAGCAATCCGCCATGAGCAGGGTGGACCGCTCACATTGAACCAGGTCTTGATGTACTCCAGCGATGTTGGGTCTGTAAAGATGGCGTTACGCCTGGGCGAAGAACGCTTTTACCGTCGCATTCTGAATTGCGGGTTTGACGCGGAGACAGGTATTGGCCTGCCGGGAGAAGAGGAAGGGTTGCTGGCGCCTCCGCGACGTTGGTCGGGTGTTTCCATCGGCCAGATCGCCATTGGGCAGGGAATAGGCGTGACGCCGCTCCAGATGATCCGTGTCTATTCAGCCATCGCCAATGGTGGAGTGATGTTACAGCCGATGATCGTGCACCAAATCGGCCAGACGGCTGATGATGATACGCCTCCACCTAGCCTCGGCCGCCGCATCATGAGCGAACGAACCGCCGACGTCATGAAGCGGATGCTTGCAGGTGTAGTAGAGCACGGGACCGGAGTGGCGGCGCAACTTGCCGGATACACTTCGGCCGGGAAAACGGGCACGGCGCAGAAAGTGGACGCGACCGGCCATTATTCCCACAAGGAACACGTTGCTTCTTTCATGGGTTTCGCTCCCGTAGATAAGCCGGCCATAGCCATTCTGGTGGTTATCGATACACCGGTTGGAGCATCCTACGGGGCAGAAGTGGCAGCTCCGGCGTGGAAGTCTATCGCAGAACAGACACTGCGTTACCTGAATGTTCCGCAAGACAACCCTTCCGACACTATCCAGATAGCTTCCCGCCGCTCCGCTGAATTTCCGGTCCAGAAACGGAGAGGAAACGCGGACAACCCTCCAATCAACTCTGAATCCGTCGGAGCTGCCACCCGCCCTGTGGAACCAGTTTCTTTTTCCTCGGAACCGGACTTGTCCTCAAAAGGCACCGTGCTTCTTGATGAAAATCCGCTGCTGGCGGTTCCGGACTTCACCGGTCTTTCTGCTCGCCGCGTGACGCAGGAATGCCAGTCACTGGGACTCGAGATGCAGATGGCGGGGTCCGGACTTGCCGTTCAGCAGGATCCACCTGCCGGTACCAGTGTGCACGCTGGCAGCAGGGTGTGGGTTCGATTTGCGCAGCAGGTTTGCTGCAGCGTTTCGGGGAAGTCGCACTAATTAGGAGGTAAAGCTATGCCGACGATTGATCTCAGTACAGTTGCCAACACATTGCTCGGCGGGTTTGTTGTTATTCTGGCGGTGCTTTGGGTGTTCATACATCTGACCGCCGTCCGCGACCTTCGCAAAAGCTCACCTAGAGGGCTTAACTAGCCCAGGATGGGAAAGTCCCCTGAAAGCTCGCCTCCGGGGCTCAAGCCTGGGTTGCCGAGGTCAGATCTGGAAAAGGCGGCCAGCTCTAACGGAAAGGGTTTCGGCATCGCACGAGCGGCAAGAACGTCTTGCCGAGGGCCGGCTCGGGAATGCGCCGGTGTTATAATGCGAGTGAAGCATGAAATTGGGCGAGCTCCTCGAAAGAGTCCAGCCTGTCGATACCGGGGTGGACCAGAATACCGACGTCACCTCTCTCGCATACGATTCTCGTCGGGTGGACAAGGGCTGTGTTTTCTTTGCTATCGAAGGCGAAAAAACAGACGGCCACCTGTTTATTGAAGACGCGATCCGGAGAGGTGCCATAGCGATAGTCAGTGAGCGGGTGGCGCCGGCCAATTTTGCCCCCCAGTGGGTGCGAGTCAGGAAGATACGGAGGGCCTTGTCAGAAGCCGCCAGGAGGTTTTACGATGATCCTGACCTCAGGCTGCGGTTGATTGGCATCACAGGCACAAACGGAAAGACCACCACCGCGTATCTTCTCAACAGCATAATTGAAGCCGCAGGAACCCGAACGGGGTTATTCGGCACAGTTGAATACCGTCTGGGCAAGCGCGTCGTTTCTGCTTCCAATACGACACCCGAATCTTTGGATCTGGCGGCCTATTTTCACGAGCTGGCTGCCGGAGGCGCGGGAGCTGCGATTCTGGAAGTGTCCTCTCACGCCCTGGCGCAAGAGCGGGTCTGGGGGGTGCATTTTTCGGTTGCGGTGTTTACCAATCTCACGCGCGACCACTTGGACTACCACCATGACTTTGACCACTACTTTGCGGCAAAACAGCGGCTTTTTGAGGGCCTGGGAACTCCCCCGCCTGAACTTGCGGTTATTAATGTTGACGACCCGTGGGGCCGCCGCCTGCTTGCCGTCCCGAACCCGCGCCGGTTGACTTATGGGCTGGAAAGCAAAGCGGACGTAGCGGTGAAACGACATTCGCAAGACCCATCAGGGTTATCGGCAACCCTGACGACTCCGCAAGGCGAAATCGAAATTGAA
>OBIZ01000043.1_pt1 | contig 22673 bp, 13 predicted proteins | sample 1519801 | NCBI WGS metagenome assembly OBIZ01 (sample SAMN01911456, study PRJEB22533) | soil metagenome | biome: Soil | place: Malaysia | collected 2012-04-30 | depth DG_metagenome m | reverse complement strand
TTTCGAGCACACGCTTGACGTGGCTTCGGGCCGCACGATGGTTCGCGCGGAGGAGTCAGGCTTCCACATCGAGTTCAAGATCTGGGAATCGCTCTGGCCTTCCCTTTAAGTTAATCCTTTATTCCTGTGTCGCTTCCTTGGGTGGCGAATGCAGAGCACGGCCAGGGGAGGGAAATGCTGCCGGTTTGGGTGGCGTGTCATGCTGCGCGCTATCCTGGCCTCCCGGCGGGCGGAAGCAAACCGGATAGGTACGTGGATATGGCTTCTTTTCGCGATAGGAACGTGCAAGCTCCAGGTAGACACCCAGATCGCGGTCAAGGTCCGACCGGGTCCCGTCAAAGTAAAAGCTCCGAACCGGTATGCCACCGTAGTCGCGGCTGACCTTTGGATAAATAGCCTCGCTGACCGTTCCGTTCATGCAGGCAAACGGGCTGATGTCGATGACTCCGTCGGCGCCGTGTTTTGCATGCCAGGCCACGAGCCCCACGCTCAGGACCATTTCGCCCACGACGCCATCGGCCGGCAGATAGGGCCACGCCAGCTTGATGATTTCTTCAATCTCAGGTTCTTCATATCCCTCCAAGTCCCCGCTGAGTGGAGCGAGCAGCGCGTGTTCGTCTGCACGGCGGATGTGGTTGCGTAGCTTTGCGCCCAGCATTTCAACCGAGATTGTCCGGCCGCTTAGCCGAAGCAAGCGTTCCTGCTCGAAGCTGGTGTAGCCAACCCATTCGGCAACGTGGCTCAGGGAAGCTTCCGCCCCGTGCGATTCAAGCCTGCGGACCAGGTCTTCGTTTGAGAATGTATTCAGGCGGCAAAAGATTTCCCCGACAACCCCAATGAGGGGCGTGAATCCATCGTAGTTTGCGGGAACGGCGCGGAAGCGGTCTCGCGCCCGTCCAAGGGACGCCGCCAGGCTGCGGAGCTGGCAGTTCATGTCATCACAGGAAGCTTCAATAGTCTGGCACAGGTCTTGAAGGCTTTCGCTATAAGCACGTTCGCCGGCGCCGGGCGCCGTTTCGTAAGGGCGTGTTTTGAGCAACAGGCGATGAATGGAATCCGAGGTTACCACTCCTCTCCACGCCATCCGCGTGAATACGTTTACGATGCTCCCGAGCCCGCCGTAACTGTTACCATCCGAAGGAGAGATAATCTCGATTTGCCCGTAGCCCACTTCGCGCAGGACTTTACGGAGGTAGGGAACGTATTGACCGAAGCGGCACGGGCCGTCGGATGTAGGCAGGAAGTAGACGGTGCTCTCGGGCTTAAACCCGGGCGTCTCGGCCACCTGGAGAAGGTCACCAATCACAACTTTGATGGGAAAGCATTCGTCTCCCTGGGTCGCTTTACCGCCCAGTTCGATGGTGCGCCTCGTCGAAGGCGGCGACACATGGGCCTCGACACCGAGCCGGCGAAAGATCGCCGCGATAACCTCAGAGCCTCCTTCTCCCATGACCGGAAGATAGACTGTCTTTCCATTTAGAGGATGGCCTCGGTCGATCGGCCGTTTCAGAGTGCAATGGTGCGCGAAGGACATCTCAGAATCCCCTTGCTTTCGAGATAAGCCTCACAACGCGTAATAAAGCCCGCATCGTTTGAATGACCGTCAAACTGGAGCACCAGCGACGGGTTGCCCGCAGCCTCGTTCAGGAATGACTTGATAATGGAGTCCGGGCCGCACTTGAAGTTGGAGATGTAGATCAGATGAAGATTTTCGAAACGGCGTGCGATGACGGCAGCGGCCAGAATCCTGCGGCCGGAATTCCAGAACATGTTGTCGTTGACGCCGCTGATGTCTTCTTCGTCAAGGGCCAGAAAATCCATGGGGACCACGTTCACTCCATAGGTCCTTCTTAACTTTCGGGGCACGTCGCAATTGACGCTGCGGTCGTAGAGGTTGTACGGCCGTCCGACCAGAATCACGCCCGGTTCGCCGGTTTGCTGCAGCGCTGCGAGGGCCCGCTCGCCGGCGTCCAACAGCGCCCGGTCGAAATCATTTTGAGCGGCGTAGGCCGCTCCCACTGCGAGGTCGCTCTTCCGTCTCGAGATCTTCAGGTCGGCGGCGAAGCTTGCCAGTTCCTTTGCCACAAAGGCCTGTCCATTACGGAAATGGACGGTGGGCGCCAGCATTTTGGCCCGTGCCGCCTCTATCTGGGGCACGACGCGCACCACAAATGGAAGCGTCTGGTTCCACGGGCAGAGGTGCGAAGGGACCTCGGATTGAGGCGAAGCGGCGTCGACCACGTTCGGCAGCAGAATGTAGTCCAGCTTCTTCTCCAGCAATTCGCTGACATGGCCGTGGGCCACCTGGACGGGGAAGCACGGCTGGGCGATGGCCATCTCGGCGCCCGTGGCGGCTGTCCTGCGATCGGTCGCAGAAGAAAGGACCACGTTAAAACCGAGCGATTGAAAGTAGGCGCACCAGAAGGGAAACTGGTCATAAAAATACATGGCGCGGGGAATACCCATCGAGAGGCGGCCCTCCACCGCTGGCGCAAGGCAATTCATCAGCCGATTTTCGCGGTAATCAATCAGGTCATCGATAACGGGTTTGCGGTCAGAGTGCGTGGGCTTCCGGAACTTGTCTGAGCACTGGTCTCCCCAATAAGTCCGCTGCCCCTCGATGGTGAATTCCTTGATGTCGCAGACGTTGGAACAGGCTCGGCAGACGAAATCGCGCGAAGTAAATTCCACACGGCTGAGGTCGTAGCCGCGGAACTTGGTGACTCCAGCTAATCCCTGCATTCGGTCGCGGGCAATCAGGGCCGCTCCAATAGCTCCCATCACGCCGTTATGCGGAGGGACGATAATCTGCTTGCGGAGTATCTGCGAAAACGCAGCTGCCACGGCATCGTTGTAAGCGGTCCCTCCCTGAAAGAAGATCACCTTGCCGATTTTGCGGCCGCGCACCACCCGGTTCAGATAATTGAGTGCAACGGAGTAGGCGAGGCCGGCGGCCAGGCCGCCAACTTCAGATCCCTTCAGCAGCAGCGCCATCACGTCGCGTTCCATGAAGACCGTGCAGCGCTCACCCAGGCGGGCCGGCGTTGCCGAAGCAAGCGCCAGTTGCGCGAATTGGCCTTTGATGGAGATCCCCATCTTCTCAGCCTGTTCCTCGAGGAAGGACCCTGTGCCGGCAGCGCATGCCTCGTTCATGGTGAAGTCAACCACCACTCCTTTTTCAATCCTGATGAATTTGGAGTCCTGCCCGCCGATTTCAAAAATCGTGTCCACGGCGTCCATGTTCATCTGCTCAGAAACAAACATGGCTCCTGTTTTGTGGGCCGTGATTTCATCGTTGACCGTGTCTGCGCCAATCAGTTCGCCGATCAACTCGCGGCCGGAACCTGTGGTTCCAACGCCGTGGATGTCGAGAAAGGCGCCGAGTTCAACTTCGATTTCCCTCAGCCCTCTGGTGACGATTTCAATCGGGCGGCCTTCCGTATAAAGGTAAATTTCCTTGCGGACCCTCCCCGCGTGGTCGATGACTACCAGATTGGTGCTGACTGAGCCGACGTCAATGCCCAGGTAGGCCCTGATCTTCTCACCCGGAGATGGTGGTTCGATTGCCTCTGCGTGATTGCGCAAGAGGAGGACGTTGGCCAGGGTGAGCGGTTCATTGCTGGCGGAATCTTCCTCCGGCTCCTCACGGATTTGTATTTGGAGGTGTCTTGATGCCTGCCGGGTTTGTTCTTCCGTCTCCAGAATGGCTGCGCCCGCCGCTCCCATCCAGCCGTAGAGTTCCGGAACAAGGAAGTCCGATTCGGCGAGTTTGAAGGCTTCGTACAAGGCTTTGCGAATGCTCTCGTTCAGCGCAACACCGCCGATGAAAGCAACGGGCGGCGTCACTCGCCGTCCCTTCACAATGCTCGACTTGAAGTTGCGCGCAACGGCGTCGCAAAGCCCGCGAAGGATCTGCTCCGTTGTGTAACCTTTCTGCTGGGCATGGATCATGTCGGTCTTTGCAAACACTGAGCAGCGGCCCGCTATGCGCGCAGAGCATGGAGCGCTGCTTGCTGCAGGGCCGACATCCTCAACCGAGTAACGGAGGCGGGAGGCCTGCTGGTCAATAAAGGAACCGGTCCCGGCCGCGCACTCGCCGCTTGCCTGGTAGTCAATGATTCCCATTTGGCCGGAGTTTGTGGCCGGATCAAGACGCAGGAACTTGGATGTCTGACCACCCATTTCAAACACCGTGCGGACTTCCGGATGGAACGTCCGAATTCCCCGGGCGATAGCACGAAACTCGTTTTCAACCGGGCTTCCAAGCATGCCGCCGATAAGTCTGCCGCCGCAGCCGGTCACACGGATTCCGTCAATGCGATCATAGGGAACGTAGGCGTGGAATTCCTTAAGCAGTTCGGTTACGGATTGACAGGGATTCCCTTCGGTTCGTCGGTACCGTGAGAGAAGCAGAGGCCGCCGGGCAAAGGAGGAGCGTTCAGGAAAGCGAGCGGTGAAAAAGCCGTCCGAGGTTTCATTAAGCGACCGAAAGGCCGGTTCGTCAGCAGGAACTCCAACCGCGGCAAGCTTCAGACTGACAGCACCGATGTCAAGGCCGACGGCAATGCCCAATAGGACCCTCCCGTGCTGCTGGCTCTTGGTACCCGCGCCCGCGTTTAGCCCACTTCTACACCCCATCAAATGCAAATACTGTGATGAGCATCACATTTGATTGTGAACGGAAATTTGGCCGATTGCTGCCGGAATTGAACTGTCTATGCCGAGTGGCGGAGGAGCGTTCAGTGCCGCCGCAGCAAACTCAATCCGTATTCGTGATCGTTGGAGATTTCGGATGGATGATACTTGCCCGGGGGGCTGAAGATGAGAAATTCAGCCGGATAAGAGGCAGCGGTTAATTTTCTTCAACAAGATGATGGTTCACTGCAAAGAGCGCCAGTTCCAGACGGTTGGATACGCCCAACTTGTCAAAAATATTTCCCAGATGGTGCTTGACTGTTTGCTCGGCAATGGCAAACTTTTCGGCGATGTCCTTGTTGGTGTAGCCATCAACGATCGCAGAAATAATGTCAAGTTCTCTGGGTGTCAGGTTGTAGGAGCGTTTCCTTGTGCCTTGCTCGGGGATGGCAGTGAGGTCACGGATGATGCGCACCAGGTCAGATACGCTTTCGCGGCCCACCCAGAATTGGCCATCCATGACGCAACGTATACTTTTCAGAAGCAACTCGGTGGCGGATTCCTTGAGGACCACGCCGCGCACTCCGTGGTGCAGAGCGTCAACAATCTGGTCACGCTCGATGGCCGCCGTAAGCAGGATGACTTTGATGGCCTCGACGGCGCTGCCAAGCTGGCGGAGCGCCTCCAGGCCGGGGACACGGGGCATGGCCAAATCCAACAGCAGGACGTCGGGCTTGAGCTGTTGTGCCATCTCGATAGCTTCGCCGCCGTCTGAGGCCTCGCCGATGACCTTGAAATCCTTTTCCGCTTCCAACAGCTTGCGGAGGCCGTCCCGGAAAATAGGGTGGTCGTCGGCAATAAGAATTCGAACGGATTGTGAAGTATCACCCATAAGTATTCTTCGGCAGGCTGACTTCTACGCGAGCGCCTTTGCCGGGGACTGATTCTACAACAAGTTCACCCCCAATGGTGCGAACTCTTTCCTTGATGACCAGAGGGCCTTTACGAATGGCGTCAAGATCAGCCAGCGTGAGGCGGCCTGAAAAGTCAAACCCGCACCCGTCGTCATCGATGGCCAGCCTCAACTTCCCATCGTGCTGGCTCAGTTGTACCAGCACCTTGCGCGCCCCACTGTGCTTCCTCGCATTGACCAGCCCTTCCTGAACAATGCGCGCCAATTGGTTGCAAATGCGAGGCGGCAGTGAGATTTCCTGCAGCGTCGAAACGAACTTGCTTGAGATTCCACTGTCCCTCTGGAATTTGTCAACCATCATGACCAGGAAGTCCAGAAGCTGTGTAGGCCGAATGTCAATCGGTTTCATCTGCTGCATCAGCTCGCGCAAGTTGAGAACTTCCTGCCGAAGAATTCGCTGGATGTGAGACAGTCGCTCAACGATGGCGACCGTCGAGGCATCGGGCTGGCGGCGGAGGACATCAACTTCGAGTTCCAGGCCAATGAGGGACTGAATCACGCCATCGTGAAGTTCCCTCGCCACGCGCGCCCTCTCGAGAGCGCCGGCTCTCGTGCGCAAACGGGTGGTAAGGAAAGCCGTATAAATCGCGGGGCTTACCTGCATGACAAGCGTTCGCAGGAAGCGAACAGCGGCTTCCGGGGTGGACTGGAGACTCGGGTTGAACAGGATCATTACGCTTGACCACTCGTCTGCGTAAACGGTTCGCGCGCCCAGGAACTTGCGCACCTCCTGATTACCAACGATCACGCTGGGTGGGGACCATGTCTCGTCAAAAAGTCTTCTTCCGTCATCATCGAGAGCATAGACATCATATTTCTGCGGATCAGGGGATTTCGGGTTGCGTCTCGCGTACCACACGTGACCGGGCGTTTCAAACAGGCTTTTCTCACCCTCTTGTGGATGGAGCTCCCGGGTTGATAGCGATACTTTTCGGCCGAGTTCCTCCTGCTCAACATTCCATACATAGGCCCGCCCCGAGTTGTGGTCGAGAACGGCCAGTGCGCCACGGCCGGTACGAAAAAGCCTCAATATCTCTTCGAAAATGGCTTCAAGCGTTCCGCGAACCCCGGCCTCTGCGCGGGCTTTTGTCATCACTCTTGCAATCGCTCCGGTTTCTTCCCGGAGCTGCTTCTCTTCTTCACCAAGATATCCCAGCAGGTAACCCATGATGAGCAGATAGACTCCGCGCATGACGAAAGAGTTCAGGTCATAAGAGCCGCGGAACAGTCCCGGGAAGGTCAATCCTTTTGCAAGGGTGAAAAACGATTGGAACATGAACAGCCCGGTCGAGATGAGGGCCGTTAAGAGGGTCGCCTGCAGACCCCAGCGGTAAGCCGCTTCAAGCAGTACGAAGGTGTAAAAGAGGTAGAATGGGCTGTTCGGTCCGGCCGTGAAGATCGCAATTAGAGCCGGCCACAAAACATCAATCGAGTGAACGGCCAGTCGAAAGGTGGGCGATGACGTACGCTGGGTCCGGACCAGGGCCAGCACGCCTACCGCCTCAAACACAAAAAGGGCCAGCAGCCCGTAGACGGCCGTGGAATATTGGCGGGGCTCGGTGGGGTCAATCCAGATGACAAACAGTGAAGCGAGTGCCAGGAGGGCCCGAGTGGCTGCCAGGATCCGCTCAATGCGTTGCGATTCGCTTGCTGCTATCCATTGTCTTCGTAGAGATGGAAACGAACCCATTAGACCTCTCAGGCCGGGTACAACACCGTTCATTATGGCAAGATGGCCCAAGGGAGACAAGTAGGTTTCAGGGTCCCGGAAATTAAATCCAGTTTAGACTGACAGGCAATCGGCCTTGCATTTCCAATAGGTTCTGGTGAAAAACAGGCCCGCCGGAAGTCTCCCGCGAGAGAAAAAATGGGTCTGCGTGTTGAGATTTTGCTGCAGAACATTGTTGCGAGCAGGGAAAAGATGGCCAACGACTCCCTGCTTGAAAGGGGTGAAGGATGAATCGCAGGGACTTTATGCGCGGGGTCGCGGCTGGAATTTCGGCTACGAAGATTCCCAGCCTGATGGTTGCTGAGGAAACTGAAGCGGCCTCGCCTCGGGGGTGGTTAAAGAACACTCCGTTTATAGCCGTGGGCAGTTGGGATGATATGCCGATTTTTTTCCGTCGCGTTGGCGGTCACGGTACCTGGGAAGAAGCCGATTATCACAGCGAACATACGGAAGCGACGGTAGGAAGACTTAAGGCCCTCGGCGTGACGATAGCCATCATCGACTTTTTTAAAGGATTTGGCCTTGAAGCGGAAGCCGAGCACATTGGCCTGGCCAGGAAAATGGCCGGCTTGCTGCGCCAGCATGGCATCCGGGTGGGACTTTACGTGGGCAGCACCATCGCTTACGAAACATTCCTGGCGGAAGAGCCTTCGGCCCAGGAATGGTTTGTCCCTGACTATCTTGGCCGTCCGGTCATTTACGGCGATCAGACTTTCCGCAAGCGCGTCTACTTTATGCACCCGGGCTATGTGAACTATATCAAACGCGTGGTCCGCATGGGTGTGGAGGACCTGAGGGCTGACCTGATTCATTTTGACAACACGAGCTTGCAGGGCCGCGCTGAAATATTCCATCATCCATTGGCCGTCAAGGATTTTCGCGAATACCTGCAGAGCGCCTATTCTCCGACGGAGCTGAAAGAACGCCTGGGTTTCTCCAACGTGAAATACGTCCTGCCGCCAGTAATTGAAAGACCGCTCGTGGTTATCAATGATCCGCTGTTCCAGCTCTGGACGGATTTCCGATGCCGCCAGTTGAACCGGTACTATCGGGACATGCAGAACTACATTCACGGGCTGAACCCGGCGGTGGTGATCGACAGCAATCCCAGTTCGGGAATGGCCGGGACGAACACCATCTGGGAACAGGGGATTTCATACCCCGGGCTTTTCCCTCACATGGAGATCAGCTGGACTGAAGAAGGGAACTATGCCGGTGTCACGTCGGATGGAATACTCGTTTCCAAAATCCGGACGTACAAAACAGGTAGCATCCTGGGAACACAGATTGTGACGTATACGGCGGGAGGCGGGTATTACGGCAGGGAAGGAGGCAACCGCGCGTCGATGGCGGAATCGATGGTTTTCAACCGCCAGAGCCTGGGAATGGTGGGAGGTATTCTGAGGGCCCAGGAAGTCCCCGAGGAGCAAAGGCAATACATCAGATTCTTCAAGGACAACTTTAAGTACTATAAGGGTGTGCAAAACGTTCCGGACGTGGCCGTACTTTATTCTTATGCTTCGATGGGCTTCAACAACGACCGCCCCGCTGTGAGCTTCATGCTTTTTACCCAGGCACTGATCCAGGCAGTGGTGCCCTTCGACATCATTTTTGATGGCAACCTGAAGGACCTCTCAAAATATCGCGTACTCGTCCTGGCGGATCAGGAATGCCTGAGTGACGAACAGATGAACCTGATCAGAAAATACGTCGCGCAAGGCGGGGGACTCGCGGCGACGGAGCAGACCTCACTCTATACGACTCGAAGGCTGAGGCGTCCGGACTTTGGCCTGAAAGACTTGCTCAAAATTTCAGCACCAGCGTGGCAAGGGCCGAGGGGTGAGGAAAGGAACCTTCAGATTGCTCCCGTGCAAAACCGGATTGGCCGGGGGCGTGTTGCTTATATTCCGTCCGTACAACCTGCGATTGAAAAACCCCGGGCGGAGCGCATGTCAAGCATGTACTGGAAGCTGCCCTTGAACTGGAAGGAACTGATCGCGGAAGTAAAATGGGCCGCGGGAGACCGACTGTCACTGGAAGTGAATGCTCCGGGCACCCTGGCCGTTGTGGCTGAATTGATGGAACAACCCGCGGAGAGCCGCCGGCTGGTGCACCTGGTGAACTATGCGGGGCCGCAAGGGAATCGGGTGAGCAACATAGAGGTGACAGTTGCATTGCCCGAAGGGAAAATGACACGCGAAATAACTTTGCTGACCCCCGACGGAGAAGGCAATACGGTGCCAGCCAACGTCGACCATGGAAGGGCACACTTTACGGTGCCACGTCTTGACACATACACTCTCGCGGTCCTTGAACTCGAGTGAGGCTTCTTACTGACCGGACCGACCAGTCCCTGCCAGGCGAGATGGCGAGGCCGATGCTCCTAGGCCATGCAAGGACTGCAGATCGTCTCCCATACGCATTGTGATTTTTTGACACTGAACAAGCAGACGGAGACGAAGTCTTACAACGAATTCCAAATTGGTTTGGGCGATCGTGACCCGGTTGTTGCCCCTCTTCCAAATTAAGCCTTCTGAAAGAACCGATGATGTATGGCTGGGTGGTGCGGTCTTACTGGGGATTGATCTCTAAACAGCTTTCCCGCAGGGCCGATATCCGCAGTTGAACGCGATTCTCTGACAGCAAACATTAGAGAAGTCTAATGTTTCCGCGGCCGTTTGGCATGTATGATGGCGAAGGCTATTGCGAACAGAGTTTTTGTGCCCGGATTGCCGCTAGTACCTTCGTAACATTGCCTTGGAAAGCATAGCTGCGTAGGATAGTGCTCGGAGAGGGGAAGAAAGAAATTCAGAAGTTGGGAACCGGCTAATGATTTGCTCTATCGCAATCCTGGTTTTTTCGACAGCGTTGTTCATTTTCTATGTCCAAACGCTGTGCGAAAAAGTTCTGCGTCGCGAGTTCAGTCGCGCTTATTTTCAGGATGTTCTTAACGCTATTGACCTTGAGTTCCCGCGATTGCAGCAGGCGATTTCGGCCGGTGTTGACGTCGGATTACCCCAGATAAAACTGGCCTTAAAATCTGACTACTTCACTCTCAAGTACCTTCTCAAGAACGGAAATCCCAAACAGCGCAATTTCTCATTCCATGAGAAGCTGCTGATTAGTTATTTTCGAGTCCTCTTCCTGGTGCTCCCCGTTCGTTATGCCCTCCATTTCCGCGAAAGACAAGGCGTGGTGAAACTCACGGTCATCCTGCATCACTTTGCGAATCTGGTTGGAGAAAGGGTCATCTCGGCGACTGCGCCCGGAATGGCTGCCGGCCGTTAGGTTTAAAAATGGTGCCGAGTTTGCAACTGAATTTACGATGAAAAGTGGCTCCAAAGACCGCAAAGTTCTTCTAATCCAGAAGGAACCCATAACCCGAGACGTCCTACGGGTCCTGGTTAATAATCTCGGTTGCCAAGGTGAAGTGGCGGTGGACGGTCCGCAAGCCCTCGCCATGGTGCGGTCGCAAGATTATGATGCGGTCCTCCTTGACCTGAGAAGTTCCGCACTGCCTCCGGAGGAAGTGGTTTCCGGAATCCATGACATACGGCCCGCCTTGGTTGGAAGGGTCCTGGTGATAACCGGGGAGGTGGATGACCCAACAACTTTGGAACTGGTTGAACGCTACTTTCTGCTTCAGATTCGACAAAGCCGGCTATCTTTTGATCTGGCAGGTCGCTTGCGCGCTCTTTTGCAAATTGCTCCTTTGTCCAGCGAAACCCAGCCGTAACTCCCCTCTCGTAACTCGAAAGGTGCTCGAACTCGTGCTTGTCCTGCAGGTTTCGTACACGCCGAGTCTTCCTGTATCTTGCGGAAATCGATCGAACATCTAAAGCATTTTGGGGGCCGTGGCGGTATTGCAGCCTCGTGTGTGTTGAAGGTCGCTCTTCTTCCTGGCGCTTCCCGCGATAAATCAGAGCTGCGTTTAAGGGTATGCTGGCTTGTATGCTGTGTATCTGTGCCTGATTCGTTCCCCGGGTGACTGCGCGCCGGATGGCTTCTTCCGGTGGAACCGAATGCTAATTTGGGTTATGCTGGCACGGCTGTTAAAGTCGAAGTAAAAAGACAAGACCAAATGTCTTGAACACGCCTCTTTAGTGCCCATGGTTTAACAGCACAAAATTACTTGAGAGACTGGGGAGAATCTATGAGATCCACGCTGCTCTTGATGGCATATGTTCTGCTGGGCAATACAATTGCCATGGCGCAAAGCGCGCAGAGGATGGTAGACGAGTTTCTGACAAATCAATTGCAATCACCCGAGGTTGTAACATTTCAGATGCAGCAATTCCTGATGGGTCACGCGCCAAGACTTCCGCGTCCGACGAGTTCGGCGGAATGGACGGCGGAAGCAAACCGCATCCGGCAGCACGTCTTAAATGACGTCATCTACCACGGATGGCCAAAAGACTGGGTGGATTCCCCTCCAAAGTTTGAAGATATGGGAGCGGTTCCTGTTCCGGCGGGAGCAGGATATCGGTTGCGAAAGTTCCGCTACGAGGTTGTGCCTGGCTTTTACTCCACGGCAGTTTTATACGAGCCCGAACATCTTGACGGTAAGGCCCCTGGGGTCCTGGACGTATTGGGCCATTTCCCAACCGGCAAGTCAGAACCCTTTGAACAAAAACTCTGCATCAACCAGGCCCTCCGGGGTATGGTGGCTCTGAGCATCGCCTTTATCGATATGGGGGAGCTACGGACGGCGGAAAACTCGCACTATTACGGTTCAGACCTTGATCTGGTGGGTGTAAACGGCGTGGGCCTGTTCTATCTGGCCATGCGGCGTGGCCTCGATTTCCTTTATAACAATCCGAACGTGGATGGAAATCGCATTGCCGTTACAGGCCTTTCCGGCGGCGGTTACCAGACCATTGTGCTCAGTTCGCTTGACACGAGGGTTCAGGTGTCCATCCCTGTGGCTGGGTTTGATTCGATCAAAGGGCGGCTGGAGCGACTTCCCGGCGAACCGGGAGACTACGAGCAACTCGCGCCCGGGCTTCTTGACGGCCAGGGTTACCAGGCTCTCGTCGCCATTCGAGCTCCACGCCCAACTCTTGAAATCAATAACGCGGAGGATTCGTGCTGCTTCCGCGCGCCGCTGGTAAAGCCGGACATCTACGATGCGATCAAACCTTTCTATGCGCTCTATGGCAAGGAGGATTCGCTCCAATTCCATCAAGACACGCAGGTCTCGGCGCATAACTATCAACGCGACAACCGGCAGCAGGCCTATCGCTTTCTCTCGAAATGGTTCAACCTTCCGGACAAGCCCGACGAAATTCCGGTGGAAAAGTACGTCAAGAGTTACAGCGAGCTTGCTTCCGGCGTGCCGGCAGACAACCTGACAATTCTCGGCCTGGCCAGGCAATTTGCGTCCAAAATTCAACACTCGCCGGTCCCGGTAGGGTCTGCCGCCCGCTCGGAATGGGCCCGGACCCAGCGGGCAACGCTAGCTAAAGTGGTGCACTACAACCCCGTCAAGGTTGAGCACCCCTGGTACGTTGCCAACACAAATCACAGTACTGTTGAATCCATTTCTTTCCGGTTCACCCTCAGCAACGGCTTGAGCGCCACGGGCGTCTGGACAAAATCTACCTGGACTCCGGAAAACGCTCCGATGGTTGTGATGGTGCATGACAAAGGGCGGCCAGGTGTGGACGAGCAAGTGGGGGACCATGTTCCCGAAGCTGCCAATCTTGTGGATACCGGCAAACAGGTTCTGGCACTTTCCATTCTTTTTACCGGCGATGCGAACCCCTTGAACCGGGACGTAGGAAGCCTCGGCTATATGATGACGGCTGTGGGCGCGCCGCCGCTGGGCCTGGAGGCGGCACAGTTGATCGCGATCACGGATTGGGCAAAGCAGACATGGCACCCTTCGGTGGTTAGTCTTGAGAGCTCCGGCTACAGGATGCAGCTGGTATCTCTGGTAGCGGGAGCTTTGCAGCCGCAGCTTTTCAGTAGTATCGACATCCACCAGGGGATACACAGCCTGGCTGAACTCCTCGACAAATCGGTGAAGTCGAGCGATGTACCGGACGTGTTCTGCCTGGACCTCTACAAGGAATTCGATCTGGATATGCTGAGGGCCATGGCTGAGCCTGCTCAGGTGACGGAGTCAGATTATGTAGAACTGACTGATGCAAAGAAGTAGCGTGGAACAATTGAAATGTCGTTTAGTCAGGAAGGCCTCGCCTGAAATCGAGAATATCCTGGCTGAAACTGCCTGCCTGACAAATGTCCCTGAAGGTGGATCTTGAGAATGCCGAATCCCCGCCAGTCGGGCGACAGGACTTAGAGGAGACCAGTCCCTATCGATAAAGGTGTATCGGCAGACGGTCCTCAGCGCCGGGGGACCCCAGCTGTTCGGCCGGAGGCGAGTAGGAGTTTTGACAGGCTGCGAATATTAAGGAGGGACGATGCAAGGGCTTAGCAGAAGAGGTTTCTTACAGGCAGCGGCTGCGGTGGCTGCTGCGAGCGTGGGCAATTCAGGCAGTGCACTAGCTGCTGAACCTGAACCGATGCGCATGGGATTGCTGGTAAGTGCGACGAATGGCCCGGAAAAAGTAATGGAGTACGTGCGCGGATTCGGGATTCCAACGGTTCATGTGAGCACCTCGGACTTTTCCCGTGCCATGTCCAAGCGGTTGCGCGACGCACTGGACAGCAACGGAATTGAAGCCACAGCTCTGGTTTCTTCCGGGCCGGGTGAACAGAAGTACGACCTGTATGACGGTCCCATCACTTACGGGCTGGTGGCTTCTCCCTACCGTGCGCAACGGGTTGATCATCTCAAGCGGACGTCTGATTTTGGTAAGGGTCTGGGCATTCCGGTTACGTTCAACCAGTGGGGCTACATTCCCGAAGTTCCGAGTGCCCCCCTTTATGAACCGACCGTGAAGGCCGTCCAGGAGATCGCGGCGCACTGCAAGGCAAACGGGCAGATCTTTGTAAACGAAACCGGCCAGGAAACTCCGGTAACTCTGCTGAGGACGATCCTTGACACCGGGATGGATAACGTGAAGGTGGTTCTGGACGCTGCCAACCTTATCCTTTACGGGAAAGGTAGCCCTGTCGACTCACTCGACGTGATAGGAAAGTACGTGATCGGTGTCCACGCAAAGGACGGATTTTATCCCACCAACCCGCGTTATCTGGGACGTCAGGTTGCCTGTGGACAAGGCAAGGTGGACTGGCCGCGGCTGATTCCAGGCCTGAAAAAACTTGGCTATACAGGCCCGATTACCATTGAGCCGGTCCTGGGGCGCGACCAACGCGACCAGGAAATCCGGGAAGATATGGCCTACCTGAAGAAATTGATTGCGGAGAGCTGAGTCCGGGTTCAAAAGCCGATCGCTGTTGAAAGTGGAATTTCCGTTGAGAGCAAAACAATCTGGTTCGCTGACAACTGGCGTGTCGAAATTTGTCCTGTGACGCCTTGCACAACAAGAGGGGATGACAAATGGCTCGACGAATTGATCGGAGATCGTTCCTGAAGAAGTCGAGTGGGGCGGCGCTGGGAGCCACGGCGGTTTCGCTGCTGGGGCCGTCGCGTGTCGCTGGGGCTGGTGAGAACAGCTTTCGCAGCTCCTGGCCGCAGACGGCGGAGCGCCCCTGGGCGGGGCCTGAATATTGGACCAATCCGCTGGAGGATTGGCGCATTCGGAACGGGCGTCTCGAATGTATCGGCGCAGGTGGTGACCGAAATGTTTTTCTGCTGACGCATGAGGTTTCCGGCCGTGAGGGCACTCTGACAATGAGTGTGAGGCTTGGTCGGATGGAAGGTTCGGAGAGCCTGGTGGAGGGCTTTGCCGGCTTCCGCGTGGGCATCAAGAGCTTTGTGGACGATTACCGCGCCCGCGCTATCCACGGCCGCGGAATGAATGTGGGAGTGACAAACGAAGGGCAGCTCTTCATTGGTGAGGTTAAGGCCTCGGCCCCGCGTGTAAATGTCGACCAGGAATTGCGCCTTGATTTCGAGGCGAGCCCGTCAGGCAGCCAATATGCCGTCGCGCTCCGCGCGAAAGATGCAGAAGGAAAGAAACTGGCCGAAGTCACGCGGGAGATATCGGGCGAGTGGCTCCATGGCGGTGTGGCGCTGGTGTCGAGTTCCGGCAAGGTTGAACCGACACCGAAGCCGCTGGGCAAGCTGACGGGTTATGAGTTCTATCCGCCGGGCCAGCGGCGAGGCGGGAGCATGAGGTTCTGGTTTGCCGACTGGACCCTCGATGGCACCAAGGTTGACGCGCACGAAGACCGCACCTATGGGCCCATCCTTTTTGCGCTTTACACGGTCAGCCGGGGTGTGCTGAAACTTTCCCCGCAATGCCCGCCAATGGGCAACGGGCCGAAAGAAGTGCAGCTGCAAATACGCAATGGGGGAAACCGATGGAAGACGATTGGGTCGGCTGAACTCGACCCAGACGCCTGGAACGCGGTGTTTCGCGTGCCGGCCTGGAACGACTCCAAAGACCATGCCTACCGGTTGCTTTACGCCCTGCCGGACGCCAGCGGGAAACTTCGGCAGCACACATACGAAGGGACGATCCGCAAGGACCCCAAGGAGCGGAACGAAATTACGGTGGGCCTGCTAACCTGCATCTGGGACATGGGTTTCCCGCACTCGGAGTTTGTCGAGCATCTGGGCTGGCACAAGCCGGATGTGCTTTTCTGGACTGGCGATCAGATTTACGAGCCGGTAGGCGGCTTTGGAGTGATGGAGACGCGCGATCCGGAACTGCTGATCCCGTCGATGCACGACTACCTGCGCAAGTGGTACATCTTCGGCTGGGCCACGCGCGACCTGACACGCCACATTCCTTCCGTCTGCATGCCGGACGACCACGACATGTTTCACGGAAACATCTGGGGATGCGGCGGCAAAGCAGCCGCTGACGGAGTGCCTCTTGATAGTGACCTGGAGAATGACTCTGGTGGCTACAAGATGCCAACCCGATGGGTCAACATGGCGCAGCGAACCCAGACCTCCCACCTGCCTGATCCGTTTGACCCTATACCGGTGCAGCGAGGGATTAGCGTTTACTACACGCAACTCCTCTGGGGTGGAGTGAGTTTTGCCATTGTTGAAGACCGCAAGTGGAAGTCCGCGCCGAAGATTCAGGTTCCGCAGGCACGAATTACCAACGGTTTTCCCGATGACCCACTCTGGGACTCACGGAAGAACGATGTGCCGACAGCCGAATTGCTGGGACAGCGCCAGCTCGAGCTCCTCGAATACTGGGCGGCGGATTGGAGCGGCGGGGCATGGATGAAATTTGCTGTCTCCCAAACGCTTTTCGCCTGCCTGCAGACCACGCCGACGGGTGATCCGAACGACAGCCTCGATCCTGAATTGCCGATCTTACCGGTCGGTCAGTATCCGCCGAACGATTGGCTGGTTGCCGATCATGACTCAGGTGGCTGGCCGCAGCATGGCCGCAACGATGCGATCCGAAGGTTCCGCAAGGGCTTTGCCATGCATCTGAGCGGCGACCAGCACCTGGGCACGACCTCGCACTATGGTGTGGACGGTTTCCGCGATGGTGTCTACGCCGTCTGCACCCCGGCCATTTCGAATATTTTCCCGCGCCGTTGGTTTCCGGCCAAGCCCGGCGAGAATGCATTGCCTGGCACGCGAAACACGGGCGATTACCAGGACCGTTTTGGCAATCACATCACGGTGCTGGCGGTAGCCAACCCCCACCAGTATCCTGGACCCGGCCTCGATGGTTTGCGCAATCGGGCAACTGGTTACTCGATTCTGCGTTGTAACCGGGAGAGGCGTGAAATCCAGGTGGCTGTGTGGCCTCGCTGGGTTGATCCGTCTGCGCCGGGCGCAGGGCCGCACAGAGGGTGGCCCATCACCATCAGGCAGCTTGATAACGGGTTGCACGGCGCCGAGTGGACATTAGAAAAGATTGAGACGCCTGGCAAGCGCGACCAGGTTGTGCAGGTGAGGAAAGAACCGGGCGGGGAAGTTGTCTACACGCTGCGGATCAATGGAGAAACTTTCACGCCGCTGGTCCGAGAACCGGGAACGTACTCGGTGATAGCCTATGACCCGGACGGCGGATATCGCCAGGGGTGGAAAGGACTACAGGCTCGCAAAGTCTAACTTGTGTCCGTGCGGGAGAGACTTCGGGAGGTTGGCACTGAAGGGATTGACACGGAGAAGATTCCTGCGGAATGACGCGGCATTAACCACCGCAAGCCTGCTGAAGCATGGCCCCTCGAAAGTCCAAAGACCAACCAGTAAATCAGGCGAGCGCCCCAATATTCTGATCTTCATGCCTGACCGGCAGCAGGGGGCTACTGTACTGCCGGAACATCCCTGCCTGACGCCCCTGGGCCCTGGCGTGGAGCTCTAGATCTCGCATGCCGAGTCCGGGCCGCGCTCGCCGCCGATGGCATCTCGGCGGAGCAGCCGCTGACACCAGATTTGTCCCACTCTCCGTCGTCGTATTGCAACACGAACTCATGGGTGGCAGTGGCCTTAGCAACCTCAGCAAGTGCAGACTCTGCCTGCCGGACTTGACCGATTCAGGCAAGAAGAGAGTGGTTTAGAAAAATTGTTCGATCAAGTAAAAACTACCGGAATAGGGAAATAAAGACCTCGTTCTTGAAGGAGTAGTTTGAAGAAATTTCTCTGGACGGTGGCGGCTTGGTTTTCAAGGGATGTGGTTGGTATTCACTAATTGTATGTAACTAAATGAGTTGCATATTCTTGGAGGAGTCGGAGCCCAGGAGGCCTGTCGGTGTTACCTCCTGGACTCCGAATCTGGAGGAGTTTAAGCGTGTCTGACCTACCTTGGCTGATGCACTTCATATGCCAAAATCTGTCGAGTGACGTATTCAGGTATGCCCTAGAGTATTGCCCACCCTCAATACGCACCGCAAGGGACCTCCAACGTCGTACCACGGAGCAATCATGGGTGGCATTCCACAATTCGGGAAAATCCGAATATTGCAATTATGTTGTTCACTCTACTGTCATTACTTATGGCATCTATGAGGTGATCGCCCGATTGACACTGCAAGCAGTGCTGAGAGATAGTAAGGCTACTGCGTAGGCCAGAACCCTACGAATCTGGCCCGCGAATGCAGTGGCGCCCGTGAGCTGTCCTGTTTTGTACAATCGGAGCCGGGCGGCGACCGGGTAATGCGGTTTGATGCTGGCCAGCGTTCCTCGTTCATGCCTTTCGGGGGCGCAAAGGCCATGGTGTTCCCAGAACGCCATTAACGAATGAGTTAAAACTGTTCCTCGAAAGAGGAATTGGCAGGGTCCTTCATTCTGATCTGGTAAAAATCGATAGCCCAATCGGTTGGGGGCAGAAATGGAGGGACCGCCCGGTCGGGATGTCTTCTCATGCGACGTTGCATGGGCGACCCCGCTGGTTTTACTCACGTCGGTCGGGCGGCAACACAGGACAATGAAGGGATCAGGCTCTCTTACGGAACAGTTGGGAACGATACGGAACGCGCTCAGTGACCGATTCTTGCTTAATGCCCCGTCCCAAGAGGATGTGGCCGGGCACGCCTGGGAAGAGGAAATCGCAAAAGTTCGGGAGAGGCTCGAAGATGTGATTCAGGCTGTATACCGGCTTTCGGGCGTTAAACTGCCAGGTCGCAATGGCCACGATTCAAGCGACGGCAATCTCTTGCAGCTTCTTGAGGGCGAGACTCTAAAAGACCGACTTCGAGATGACCTGGAATCCTTTTCACTGAAGGCCGCGGCTGACTCCATCCGAGAGGCTGAAGAGCACGCCCGTAACGCCATGGGAGTGCTTGAGAGGGACTTTAAAGTCCAGGTAGAGCATCTGTCCAGAGAACTTCGCGCCGGCCTGCGGGAACAGTTTCGACCGGAAGCGGTGGAGGTTGACCTTTCACAAGAGACCCGTGACCGTGTTGCGGAGATGGTTGAAAGGCAGACAGATGAGTTCGCGCGCTGGGTGTGGTTGAACTGCAAAGGCAAGGGAAAGCCGATCGCCTCGGAGATTGAATTTTTCCTCGAGCCCTATGCGCAAGAAGTGTCGGGCAAATTCCTCGGATCCTTCCGTCAACAAATACAGGATATAGTTTCCGAACAGGGAGAGTTGTTCGAGGAATCACGTCATGGAAGGGAAAGCCTCATTGAGAGTGAACTCGAATCTCTGCGGCAGAAGGCTCGACTTGTTTGCGAGCAGAATGCTGACGCCGTTATAGGAGCTTCCACTGAACGGCTGAATGCTGCAGCTAGCGAACTGATTAGTGGACTTGAGGGGCGGTGCGCATCCGAACTTGAAAGCAACTTCGGACGCTTGCATGCGCGGTTGGCAGAAGCTTCAGCTGCGGAGAAGGAAGAACTGCAGCGAGTTTATGAGAGTCGCGAGGAGAAATTCAGACAGCTACTCGATGAGCTGGCCGGAGAGGCGCAGGAAAAGTGCATGTCTGAGATTACGGGCCGCATTGAAGAGTCTGCCGCCGGCGTGATTGAGACCTCCGTCCAGCATCTCCACCACCAGGCGGAAGACTCATTAGAGCATTCCAAGGAGGAAATCAGGAGCTACATGCAGTTGCAGAGCGAGGAGGCACGGCTCCAGGTTGAAGAGCATGGTGTGAAGGCGCATGAGTTAGTGCGTGCGGACGCTGCAAGGGCCGCTGAGAATCTCCGTATGGCGGAAAATGAAATAGGCGATGCCTGCGAAAAGCATATCGCAGCTTCGAGAGAACAGGTAGAAGAGGGTATCCAGGAGTGGATGGATTCTATATCGGAGCGCATGCAGCAGCTGGATGAAGTTTATCGCAAGGTTCAGGAATCACAGGAGAACGGGGCGTTGCAATATGCCTCACGATTGCAACAGGCTGCGGAAAGCTGCGTCAACGACGTTGCAGGCCGTATGCAACAGGAGGCTGGAGAGGCCAGTTCCCGCGTAAAAGAGAGTGTAGAAGCCATCTCTGGTTCTGTTATGCGCGAACTGTCGGAACACCTGAATTCTTCGGTCGCGCTCTTAAGGCAAGAGGTCGGTGAAGCGACTTCCCGGATTGAATCAGTGATGAGCCAGTCACTTGAAGGCTATCGCCAGCAGCTTGTCGAGGCCGGTGAAGACATCGCGAGGCAGCAAGTGAGAGCCATGGCCGGCAATTTAACCGATTTGCACGACAGGCTGATACGGGCGGCAGAATTGTTGATTTCCGAAAACTCGTGAGTTCGGCAGGCGGCCTCGAAAGGCATATTGCTCCAGGAGGCAGAAAGCATTGGTTGAAGTATTGGGGTATGGATTAGCGGTGAGGCGGAGATCCAGGACGCGTAGTCAGCGCCCCAGGATGCACACGTGGGGCGCCTGCATTGACGCCCTTAAGTGTGCGGTTTCCGAAGTAGTTGCTTGTAACACTCTTAGTTCCAATATCCAGCGTCTGCCAGAGCGACAATGCTGCTGGCGGTCTCCCTGCACTGGTCACGCAAAGCCTGTAGATGGAACTCAGCCTCTGCCACCGACATGGTGGGAAATGCCTCACAAAGTGAGTTCCGCATACCCGCGACGACTGGCAGCAACGCCTCTTCTGATAAGAGTCCCAGTTCCAAAATTCCTACAAACTCCTGTACCAGTATCGACTTGACTCGCTGGTCAAAGTCCTCCACTGACATCGTGCAACACATAAGCCCCCCCCTCTGGCCCCTTACGTTTGCTCCGCGCCTTTTAAGGCTCTGTCTTCTTTGGACCCTGTATAGGAAATAACATCAATCCTTCTCGGAGAAAATAGAACTTTTGTAGCGGTTAACGCTAAGGTAATGACAATGCAGGCCAAAATCGGCAAAATAGGGCCGGTCTACGCCGTAAATTCCCACACCCCCGAAGAGCTGTGCCGTCCGCATTTTTCGAGCAGATTACGTGCTTGGAGTTGAATTTTAATACCGGGGGCAATGTCCGCGGTACCCCACGCCAGGAAATTTCATCCGGCGGTGTTGGTGTGGTGAAGTGGAATCCAGGGGGATGTTCAGCCCTGAATCACAACCTCAGCGGAAAGACTGTGGCGTACCCGCAGGATATAGTCGCCTCCGGGCAACGGCTGCACAACGTAGCCGTCCTTATCCAAACTCCTCTGTTCAGTAAGGGTTACCCCTCCGGCCGTCACCTTTCCAGGGCGAAAGTTGAGTCGCAACACCTCGTCAGCTGCAGCCTCAAACGTTTTGTACTCCACACGATGGGCGCCGTAGGTCACCTTTTTGACCACAGAACTGGAGCGCAACAGATGGTTCTGGTGTTTTGGCGCCCACTCCGGAACAGCTCCCATAGCCCAGATGAAGTGCCGCAGGTAGTCAGAGTAGCCGTCGCTGAACCAGTACTGACCGCCGAAGCCCTCGCCACAGCAGGAAATCCTGCCATCCGAGGCAGCAAAATACGTGGAGTAATTTAGTGATCGGAACGCATCGTGTTTGGCCTGCAGGTCTTCCGTTTTCTCGTAATACATGGCATTAATGGCGGCCCACCGGGAAGTATCGCTCCCAAGCCCTGCACGGGAGCAGCAGCCGTTGACATTGCCGTGAACGTCGCCAGGAGTGCGCTGCTCGTTGATGGCCCAGGCTCCAAGGAACGGGCCGAGACCAAGGTAGTCCCGTACCCAGTCGATCAGGTGACCCACAAGGTCGACCCATTCGGGATCAACGGCTGCAGGGTCCGGACGGCTGAGAATGTAATACGCCGTGTAGGTGGGCGCCGCCTGGTTAAGGTTTTCTGTGTTTTTCGCCACGTCTTCAAAATAGCCGCTCCACTTGTCCCAGGCTTTGCTTCCCTTGTGCAGCGGATAATCGAGGAGCCATTTTCGCGCCATGTCGCGCGCCTTCTGGTAGTTGCCAGCATTACCTTTCTTCAGGCGCAGAAGTTCATCAAACAGTCGCAGCGGTGAAACGACAATTCCTCCATATTCTTCACCGGCCAGGACCGCTCCAGTGCGTGCGTCCACGCGGAATGGCCAGGGGGTGTGGTCTGTGTCACCCGGGCGGACGTGTTTGGCCAGTGCATCAGCGCACTGGATTGCCGCGTCTAGGTATTTCTGGTCGCCGGTCATTTCGTAGAAGAGCGCATAACCGGTTCCCAATTCGCCCACCTTGTCCGTCTCAATACCTCCATAGAACTCCTGCGGCATGTTCTGTATGCATCGGCCGTATTCAGGCTGGTTATTACAGGAAGTGGCGAACGGGACGCCAGCCCAGTTCCAATCACCCGGTGTCGTCCCGTGAGCGAGTTCGTAATCGAGCATCCTGCGAACCACGGACTTGGCCTGCTCGTCTCCCGAATACGGGTACCAGGTGACCAGCGAGTCCACCATCGAGCCGTAAACCATGGCGGGATT
>OBIZ01000042.1_pt1 | contig 22732 bp, 21 predicted proteins | sample 1519801 | NCBI WGS metagenome assembly OBIZ01 (sample SAMN01911456, study PRJEB22533) | soil metagenome | biome: Soil | place: Malaysia | collected 2012-04-30 | depth DG_metagenome m | reverse complement strand
GCATAGCCGCATGAGGTCTGTTGAAAGCCCGTCACTGATGTCCATCATCGCAGAGGGAATGCCGCCGTGCTGAAGCCATCGCCCGAGCTCGCAACGGGGTTCAGGATAAAGGTGAGATTTTACTGCCGCCACGGTTTCGGAATTATCCCGCTGGTTTCTTGGGGCCCGCTTCCTCCCTCTTGCCCGAGACTTCAAGACCTCCAGTCCGCGGGCCGATTGTCCCAGCCTGCCGCTGACAAGTATCATGTCACCGGGCCGGGCTCCGCAACGCAGCAACCCCTTGCCTCGAGGGATCTCGCCGGCCAGGGTCACATCGATCATCGCGGTTCGGCGCACAATGGATGTGTCTCCGCCGATTACGGTCACCTGAAAGCGTGAAGCAAGCTCCAGCACTCCGCCATAAAATTCCTTGATCCAGCTGCGCGAAACGGCCCGGGGAAACGCCACGGAAATCAGGGCAAAGCGAGGAACACCTCCCATAGCCGCAATGTCGCTGAGGGAGCGTGCGAGAGCGCGGTGGCCAACTGATCTGGCCGGGTGCAGGTGGGTGGTGAAATGGACACCCTCAATTGAAAGATCGGCGGTGAGGATCAAGTCGCGGTCGCGCCCCACCCGCACGATGGCCGCGTCGTCTCCAACACCCATCCTGACTTGTGGCGACTTTCCCAAAGTCAGGGCGCGAAGCCACCGCACAAATTCATCTTCCGATTGAAAGATCATCTCCGCTGTAGTATACATTCAGCTTTGATTCCCAGCCCCTTCGTTTGAAAAACCATGGGATGCATGTGCGGACAACCACCGGCAACGGGTTGTCTGCTTCACCGCCCATGCGAATGACGTCCCGCTGAGTGCCCGGAGGATTCTGATGATCACGCGTCGAAAGTTCATCCAGTCCAACATGCTGGGGCTGGCCTTGCCACTGGCCGGTGCAAATACCTTAGTGGCTGGCGCCGGATTTGCAGGCGCGCCCGCAGATTCGCAGGCGCCGGCTGAGAACGAGCGCGACTGTTGGAATGACTGGCCGGCGTACATGACCTCACAAATGAATGAAGCGCGTAAGCGGCGGCTGGCGCAACTTCAGGCGCTGCGGAGCGAGTCCGACGTCCGCGCCCGCGTTGAGAAGGTCCGCTCCACGGTCTGGAACCTTGTTGGCGGCCCCTTTGAAAAGACACCCTTGAATCCGCGCACAACCGGGACCCTTGACCGCGGGTCCTATCGCATCGAAAAGGTCATTTTTGAAAGCCATCCTGAAATCTACGTTACCGCCAATCTCTACGTCCCCAATGGGCGCAAAGGGCCCTTCCCGGGAGTTCTGGCGCCTCTGGGGCATACCAGAAACGGGAAAGCCTACCGCAACTACACTTATGTGTACCAGACGCTGGCTCGCAAGGGATATGTGGTCCTTGCTTTCGACCCCTTCGGCCAGGGCGAGCGCTACCAGTATCTTGACCCGCGCACCGCGAAGCCACTCTACGGGCCAACGGGCGAGCACTCCCAAGCCGGACGCCCGATGTTGCTTTTTGGCTCTACCTTCGCGCAGTACCGCGCCTGGGACGGCGTGCGGGCTCTCGATTACCTTCTTTCCCGCTCCGAAGTTGATCCGGAAAAGATCGGCCTGACGGGCCAGTCCGGCGGCGCGACCATGACGATGTATCTCTGCGCGCTCGAGCCGAGGATCAAGGTTGCGGTGGAAGTTGATGGGAACTCTGAAAACCTTGCCGGGCCGTCGTATGCACCGCCGGGCGCGGTGGCCGACGCAGAACAGAACCTGATCTTCTCTCTGCCTGAAGGTATTGACCGCGGAGACCTGCTGCTGGCTTTCGCTCCCAAGCCCCTGCTCATGATCTATACACCGAGTGACCGCGGAGCCACTTATTCACCGACCTACATCGAGGGAACCAGGGAAGTTCACCAGGAAGTCCAGGCTGCCTACAAACTGATGGGCGCCGCTGAGAAGGCCGCACTTTTCGCGACATCGCTGCCGCATGATTATGACTTCTTCAGCCGGCAGGCTGCCTACAAATGGTTCAACCAGTGGCTCGGCCGCGAGGATTGGGGGACAGAAGAAGCAGAGTTCGACGAAGCAGCCGCCGGCAGTCTGGACTGCACATCCACAGGGCAGGTGCTGACATCCCTGGGCGGGCGCTCGGTAGTTCAACTGAACTCCGACCGGATCAATACGGCCAATTCCCGGAAAATCACACTCAGCGACACCAAGGCATTCCGCCAGAGCGCAAGAACGACACTCCGGCAACTACTGGCACTCCCCGAAGAGAAGAGTCCGCTGGATTCGGAGACGCTTACATCCCACTCACGGAAAGGCGTTCACATCGAAGAGATTGTCCTGCACTCGGAGCCCTCCATCCGGGTAACGGGGTGGTTTCTGAAGCCCGATCAAGGCTCCGGGCCGTTTCCTACTGTCCTCCATGTGTCTGAGAGAGGCAAATACGATACCCCCGAAGAAACAGGGGATTTTGTTGGTTTGGCAAAGAAGGGGTTTGCAGTCCTTTCAGTCGATTTACGCGGCCTGGGCTATTCCATCCCTCGCCTGCCAGCCGCCGGTCCGGTTTTCTACAACGGTGACGACATTCAGGAAGACTACGCCTGGGCGAGTTTTTCGCTGGGCAAGCCGGTCCTCGGGCAGCGTGTCTGGGACTGCATTCGCTGCCTCGATTATCTTGAATCGAGACCGGATGTCGACCGTAACCGGATTCACGGGCTTGGAGAGCACGGTGGAGCGATTGCTTTGTTGCTGGCCGCAGTAATTGATGACCGTGTGTCCTCGCTAATGCTTGATTCTATTGTAGCTACGTACCAGTCACTGGTGGAGTCCAAATCTTATTCGCTGGGACTCACTTGGTTCCTCTATGGGATCCTGAGGCATTTTGACCTGCCCGATTTGGTTGCCGCGTTAGCACCCAAATCCTGCTGGATTCTGAATGCCAATAATGCAGAGGGCAGCCCATTGCCGGAAACAAAGCTGGCGACGATTTATCATCCTGCACTGCAAGTTTACGAACAAGGCGGCGTTGGTAAACGGCTGCGGTTATTAGTCCGAGCAGACGGTGAAAAGCAGAAAGTGCTTGACAACTGGCTGGAAAGCGCATAAGTTGCCGCACTTAACCGCTTGACAAGCCTGGCATGCTCCACTAGGATGTGTTTCTTGTTTTCCTGGGCGCCCCCTAGGGAGGCTTCCCTTCGGCAAGGGAGGTTGGAGGCGTTCAAGATTTGACGAAAGGCCGTTTGGTGGTTGAAGCCCATGAACAACAGGTTCTACACCCTCCTTATTACGCCTGGTGCCCACGGTAGAGTCCGCAAGGTCCAACTTCCCTTTTACGTGGTCCCCGTGGTTCTTGGCCTCAGCATCGTGGGTGTTGTGATGCTGGCCGGTCTGGCTACCAGTTATGCGCGCATGCTGATCAAGGTATCAAACTACAACACCGTCCGAAGTGAGCGCGAGGCGTTAAAACAACAGTTCCAGACGCTGGAAACCAAAGTCAGCCGCGCTAACGTCAAGCTGAACTCCCTTCAAACACTTGCCGCCGAAGTGGCCGTGACCTACGGATTCGGCAACGGCCGCCGTCAGCAGATTACACCTGACCTGCTGAACCTTGCCAGGCAATCCAATGCTACCAGCGGCTTGGACGGCGACTCGTCACTCTACGCCCTCAATACGATGAAGACCGTTAGCCTCAACGGAATAAGCAGCAGGTTCAGCCCAAGCACTTTCCCGGGCATGATTGACGACCCTAACGCCATTCCGGCGATCTGGCCCGTCCGCGGAAGGCTGACAGCGGGATTCGGGCAGCGGATGGATCCCTTTAGTGGCGAAGATGCCTTCCATCCAGGCGTCGATATTGCCGATTCTGTCGGGACTGACGTGGTGGCTACCGGCAACGGCCTGGTGATTGAGGCTGAACCCGACGCCGGCTACGGCCGAAGCATTCTGATCGACCATGGCGACGGAATTACGACCCGCTATGCCCACCTCAGCAGAATCTTTGTAGTGGTTGGAGAGCAGGTGAAACAGGGTGAGATCATCGGCGCTATCGGCGTGAGCGGCCGGACGACGGGGCCCCACCTCCACTACGAAGTTCGAATTCATGGTACGCCAGTGAATCCGGGGCGATTCCTCCACGGATAAACGCAGCCGCGAGAGCATTGAACCCACTACCAGCAAACCACTACTTATACAGGATGCTAAAAGTCTGCTTTGGGAAGGTGCCTTAGCTGCATTCATAGTCGGATTGTAGAAACATCTGCGGAAACAACACAAATCCAATGAAAAACAGTGGAAATCTTGCCGGTTTGGCTGAAAACTGCATTGACAGAGGGGCCGGTTTTCCAGCATCATATATGGAAAGGGATTGTGCGAATGGGCGCTGAATTACGAGCAGAACCTTCGGCCAATTCTTGCCGCTTATTAATACGAAAGAAACCTGGCCCTCGTGAGATTATACAGTTTGTTGTGGGCGGCATTGAAATTGGTCAGCAAATCGTAGTATTGGCGGGACCCGCGTGGCTCAAGGAGCTTGCTCGGATCCTGGGCGAGCACGGATTGCGCCCCGAAACCCTCATCCGAAACAGCCGCCTGGTCTTTCTGACCGCTCCTGACTGCCTCTCCCGTTTTGCAAAAATGGATAACCCCTGTAAACGGCCGATCATTCGCCGTAACGGATCGATGGTCCGGTGGGTCTCCGACTGGTCCTGGGCGTACCGCCCTGGGGCCGATCCTGCAACAATCCTGCGCTATCAGTGCCGCATCCATGATTGCATCCACTCGCTTGCTGACATGTCGGTCTGCACGGTCCACTGTGAGAAGATGGAGCGCAGTTCCATGCTGGCCGTCCTGGCCCAGCACCGGCGCGCCACCCGTGCTACCGACCGTCCGGTTTAAGTTTTTCAATCACGGTATACAATCCAGACGATCAGGAACCTGACCAGGAGGGGCCGGCATGTCCAAGTGGCTGGAAGGCCGAATCGCAGTGGTCACGGGAGCTGCCCGCGGAATTGGGCGTGCCACGGCAGACTTGTTTGCGCGCGAAGGCGCCCGCGTCGTCTTGAATGATGTGGACGAACGAAAACTCGCAGAGGCAACAGAGGGGATTCGTCGCACCGGGGGCGCCGCGCACAGTTTTCCGGGTGACGTAACCGCAGCGAATTTTCCGGAAGACCTCCTTGAAACCTGCTTCGAAATCTTTGGCATCCCCGACATCCTTGTCAACAACGCCGGGTTTACCTGGGATGGTATGCTCCACAAGATGACCGATGAGCAGTGGCAGTCGGTGATCGAGATCCACCTCACTTCGACCTTCAGGATTCTCCGGGTGCTTGGCGCGGCCATGCGCGAAGCCGCCAAACAGGAGATTGAAGAACGGGGCGCCGCTCGCGCCAGAAAAGTGGTTAATATCAGTTCCACGTCCGGCACCCGGGGCAACTTTGGCCAGGCCAATTATGCCGCTGCAAAGGCCGGCATTGTCGGGCTCACCAAAACTCTGGCACGAGAGTGGGGGCCCGTGAACATCCAGGTGAACGCCGCGGCCTTCGGCCTGATTGACACTCGACTGACGGCCCCCAAAGAAGACGGTGAAAGCATCCAATGGCAGCAGGAGGAAGTTAAACTCGGCATACCAGCCAGGATGCGTGAAGCCGCTATCCATGCCATCCCCATGGCCCGGCCGGGAACTCCGGAGGAAGCAGCAGGAGTGATCTTCTTCCTGGCTTCGCCGCTCTCCAACTACGTCTCCGGACAGGTGATCGAAGTGACGGGTGGCCTGTAGGAATCCGGGAGGACACCCAAGCCATCTGAAGGCTGCTGGAGCCAGCGTGCCCCGCAGCAGCCACCTGAGACCCCATTGATTCCGCACCCGCGATTAGTGGTAGCGGCCCGTATAGCTGGTGGGATTCACCGGCACAGTCGTACATTGCGAATCCGCGTAGCCGCACAACCATCCCGAAAAATTGTCAATAGTGAGAACGCCCGAATCCGCGTTGGGGGCAAAGGGCAGGGCCAGAATGTAATAATTTCCGGGAGGAACGCCATCCAGGGTGTAGGTGCCGTCTAAAGCTGTGATCCCATCGATCACGGCATTGCCCGTGTTGGCATTCACGGCAATCACATGGGCGCCAAAGACGCCTGTACCGCTCAGGTTGACCGTCCCGGAAATGGCCCCGGTGCTACTCAGATAGTTCGAGGAAGGATAGAGGAAGGAGATGCCAATAGCATCATCGGCGGCAAGTTGCGTCTGCTGGCCGGCAGCGGTGGAATCACCGTAGGGAAACATGACGGCGTGGCCAATTCCGCTGTGGTCAAGGCCCAGCATGTGGCCTTCCTCGTGAGTTGCAACCGACTGCACGCTGAAAGTTCCCGACGCTGGTGTAAGCGACGTTGTGAAGTTCACGCTGGGATTGAATTCCATGTCGGCATCCGCCACGCAGTCTTCAAAGTTGCACGTCTTGATGGTGCTGCTCGCGTCGTTGCACTGGTACTGAAAGGGTACTGCAGTCGGGGAGGTTGCCGTTACGGTTGCTACCTGCGTGAACGCAATGGTGCCCGTTGAAAAATCGCTGCTGTTGGTGTCGGAAAATCCAATCACGTTCTGGCAGTCGTCGAAAACAGGGTCGGTCAGCGTCGATGCCCCTGAGTAATTCGCGGACGTGGTGGTGAGACTCTGGCCTGCCACCAGGGCGCTGCTCCACGTGGTGAACCCTGCCGCAAGGGATTGCTGGATGCAGGTGGCCGGGGTGGCGCAACCCGGCGTCGCGACGTTGCTGCCGGGTGTAGTGGCATTCAGCAGCCACGCCAGCGGCATGGAATTCCAGCGGGCCACAACCGGAAGGGGCGAGTTAATGGTACCCAGGTTGTCCTGAAAAGGATTGTAGCCAAACACCAGGGCTGCGGAAAACATCGCCACCAGGGCCGCCGCGCCTGCCGCAATCCTCGTTCTTCGACCAGCACGTCGCTTCTGACTCATCATCTTCACCTCGTCTGGACCATCATGGACTGGCCTTTCAGGTCTTCCGCGTTCGAAGTCTCACTGACGGCGGAAACGTGCGCCGCGTTGCCGCGCACTGAAACGGAATTCCAGTAGATTTTCCATTTCGTTCCAATTCGCTGCGCATTGCCCACCAGCTGGCTGCCGGCGGGAATCACCACGGCCTTGCTGGGAAACAAATCAGAGGTTGTCTTCGCGATGACCACGGCCTGCCCGGCGCCCTGGAACTGGGTTGACACGATCACCACCGGAAGCATGGTTCCCGCCGGAATCACGATCGGCGCGGCTACAGCTCCCGAAATGGTCATCTGGAATTCCCCGAGCGAGGGAGACTGGCCGATTGTGGTGGCCTGGGTCCCGGTCGAGAGAGCGCCGAGCGGAAGAACCACATGACGCTGCACGCCGTTTCTTTCCCGGTAAACGCGAAAAGCACCCTGCATCATGCCCACCGTGTGGAAAGTTCCACTGCTGCCCGCCACCGGCTCCAGGAAAAGAACATATTGCGTCTGCGGCCGCAACTGCGCCGCTCCAGGCACGTGAACGTGAAAGTTGCCAACGGTTCCGCCCGGTTGCTCGATGATGACCGTACTGGGAGGATTCCCCTTGAGGGCTTTCTCAACCTGCACGGTTGTGTAGGTCATGATGCGGGTACGGCTTGCGTTTAAACGGGCTGTCCTGGCCACCACCTGGCCCTGCACAATCACGCTGGAGGCCTGGGTAAGCTGGCTGAGGCTCATCCGCACGAGCGTTGTTGCACCCGCGGGCGGCGCCAGACAAAGTGCTGATACGAAGGCAAGCAGAAACGTGCGAATCTTCATAGGATTTCACTCACTGTGTGATGTCCACTGCGCCCACAAAGGAGGTGAGCTCGTTGCCGGTATTCGTCACCACCAGATTGCGGGGCCCGAGCGTGGCCGTAGGGCTCACCACAACCTGGAAAAACACGACCGGAATGCCGGTGGTCGTGGTCGAAAAATTCCCGCCCGCGCTGGTTGGCTGGAGCGGAATGGTGACGTCGCCCCCGTTGCTGCTGATGTCATAACTAGTCCCGGGGAGAATCCCATTACCCGCTATAAAGATGTAAAAGGTCTGCCCTTGCGAAACCTCAGTCCCCGTACTGCCGGCGGAACAGGACAGCTGGGTAGCCGTGGTCTGCGTGCACTGGCCGACGGCCAGGATTGAAATCCCGGTGAGCGTTACGGTTGCGGATGCTGACTTGGTGTTGTCTGCCTGGCTTGTGGCCGTTACGGTTATCGAATCAACAGAGTTCAGGGCAGGGACCGTGATGTCCGTGTTCTGAACGTTACTCCCTGGATTGACCGTGACAAGCTGGGGAGGAGACGCTGCAGACAATGTGGTGGCCATTGGAGCGGTATAAAGCCCCGAACTCGAAATGGAACCAATCTGGGTGCTGCTACTGCTGCTGGAGCCTGATACAGTCCAGGTGACGGCATTATTAGTGGTGCCGGTTACCGTTGCCGTGAACTGCTGCGTGGCGCCAAAACCCACGCTTGAGCTGGTGGGTGAAATGGTAACGCCCACGGTCCCCGGGGGCGGGTTGGTCGAATTGAAGCTCCTGCCGCTGTTGCACGCTGCCCCAAACAGCGCCAGGAGAATCGCTGTTGCAAGCGCAGTCCGTCTGCCGTATCTCATAGGTTCTCCGAATTGTGTGTCCATTACCAGAAACTCAGAAACAGGACTTCCTGGCGCAACTCCAAGGTTGCCTGGCTGCACCCCCGCGCAGCATTTCAAAGTATTATATCGGACCTTCCCGGCGGGAGGGTCAAAATGTCCTCAATAATCTAGGGTTACTTACCCACCGGACGTATGGCAGGGAGAATCTGAACCCGTGGCGCAAGGTTGCGCTCACGCAAGAAACCCCGGGATGGAGAAACAATTGGCCTCACCAAGCTTAGCTAGCACGGTAGCGTACTTTTTCCAAGGAATCTTCTCCACGAGCAGCATGGCCCCTCAGGGATTGGAATTGCCGCCGAAAATCGAGCCGGGTTGAGAAGGCTGTCCGGGCTGGCTTGGATTCAAGTGGAACCCTCCACCTGGATTCTGCGACCCGGGCCCGGGGGTTGGAGACTGTCCGGGCTGCCCTCCAACGACAGGAACAGCGCCTACTCCCGCCCTGGCAGGAGCGCCGGGAGCGCCCGGTATGCCCAGGAATTCCCATTGGTCGTATTCGGTCCGCTTGTCAAAAACGCCGATCGACTGGTGATTGCTGGTGCTGGCGACGCCGACGATGAAGGCCCCCAGTGTCTGATTGTCGCTAAAGAAGGCTGAGCCGCTTTTTGATTGCTGGTTCTGTGAGGAATTCTGCCCGGAGTTTTGCAGGGAGAAACTCCCCATGCTGAAGCCGCCCTGTTGAGAACCTCCCTGGGCCGCCTCCGGGTTTGTTTGCCGCGCCGCAGGTTCAGGCTGTGACCCCGCGCCGCTGCTGTTGGCGCCCAATGGCTTGTTCTGCTGTTTGCCGGGCGGCGCAAGGATTTTGGAATCGAGGACCACCCCTGTGGCCGTGGCATGGATAAACCGCCACTTTCCGTTCCGTGTCATCGGATCAGGGTAAGCCTTCCGCAGGAAGCTCATGTTGTTGGTGTGGAGCAATTCTTTCACCGAGGTGGGATAGCGTTTGAATTGCTCATGGAAGAGTATGATGGCGCGGGCGTATTGTTCGCCGCGAAAGATCAGCTCTTTTTCCTTGTCCCGCTGGCCTTCGACGTAGATGCTGGGGAGCGAGGCGGCCAGAGAAATCAGCAGCAGCGTGGCCATCATCATCACGATCAGCAGAATATAGCCAGCTTCCGACGAGTCCCTTCTCCGCCGCCTTTCCGGCGGATTACTGGACCAATGGAATGGGCAGTTGAGCTTTTTCACCTGAAGCTCCGTCCTGGACTTCGACAATGAGAGAAGTAATCTTGAGAATTTTGAACCGTTGCGAGACAAGGTCGCCATCGTGGACGATATAAACGTCATTGGTATCCACCAGATAGGCTTCCGGCCCGACGCCGTGCTTCTCAGAGTAACCGATGGCGCGCAGCGGCATTCCCGCCGGCCCCGCGGTGGTGCTGGCCGTCATGGCGCCGCCGCCGGCGGCCTGGGCTGCCTGCATGGCCCTCTGGGCGGGAGTAAGCGGCGGTGGGCCAAAATCAAAAGGATTGCGACTGAGGTCCGGAAACGCTTTCGGCCGGTACTCGTCGAGAGATTGCACTTGCAATGCGGAACCGGAATTGGAGGAAGCGGTGGACTTCTTCGTGGCGTTATTCGCAGGTGCAGACTTCGGGGCCTGAGCAGAAACCTTTGGTCCAGCGTTTTCGACACCGGCAGGGGTACTCACAAATGCCGAGACGATCTTGAAAACCAGAAACACACACAGACCTGCCAGCGCGACAATCCCGATCTTTTCGATATTTGACCGGTTCTTCATGGCGTCAGATAGAGGACCCCGCCAACCCGCAGGTTGACCGTGCTGCCCTGCCCGGCCGAAAAGGAGAAGTTCCTGACCAGAATAAGGTCATCCGTTGTTTCAAGCGAATGCGCAAAGTTCAACAGATTCGCGAACGGGCCTTCCACGGAGACATCCAGGCCCAACTGGTCAAACGGCTCACCTTTTTCTGAACTCAGTTTATAACTTAAGTTATCCAATTGCACGCCGGACTTCTGGGTGAGTTTTGTGACGAGGCGCAGGGCGTCTGAAAAGACACTCTCCCGCGACGGAACATGGTCCTTGAGATAGTCGTTCAGCTTGTCGTTCGCGGCCGGAAGGTCAGCCTCGACCTTCTCAAGGCGCGCCACATTGGCCTTCTGGAGCTGCAGCCGCGTGGACGCCTGCTGATAGGAATTCTCCGCCTGGAGGGCCTTTGCCCGTTGAGGCCGGACAACCAGAAAATAAACCGCCAGGTCAATGGCCACAACCGCGAGGGCGGCTGTTTCAAACAACCGGATGATTTTCTTTCGGCGTTCTCTTCTCATGCTTCGATCAGTTGCCTGCCTGCGGGATTAGTCCAACATATTTCGCCGTGCAGACCAATGCGATTTCCTGCGGGTTGCTCCCACCGCCGCCTCGAAAGCCCTGGCTCTTGATGAGAACATCGCTGAAGTCATTCGACCCTTCCAGGTTAGTCAGGAAAGTTTCTATGGCCTCTTCGTCTTTTCCCATGACGGCAAACTGAACTTCCGGGTTCGCCGCCGAGGCGGAGGCCAGGGCCAGTCCGTTAAGGCGGGCAGAAGGAGGCAGCAATCTGCTGACCTTGAAAGTGAGGTCCGTGAGAGAAAACTTTCTCTGGCTGATCAGTTGGTTCACAAATTCGGTCTTCTGGATCATGCTTCTGAATTCAGGGCGGTCAATCTGGCGGCGCAGGCTCGCTTCCCTGGAGATCAACGCAGCTTCCTGCGACTGCACCTGCGCAAGTGACTTCTGCGCCTGGCGTGCGCGCCCCGCATAATGGAAGGCCGAGCCCACAAGCCAAAGCAGCACAATGAGCGAAACAGCAAGCGCAGGGACGGCCCAGGTAAGCGCGTAACGCTCATGACGGTCAGAAGCAACGGCAAGGTTGAAATAAACTTTCATGTCTAAGCCGCATTCATCAGCAGTCCGGAAACTGTGGCGCCGAATTCATTAAAAATCTGTCCTTCTTCGGTGGTCAGCTTCATTCTGACGGGCAACGTCGGCGACACTACACCGGCCACGTCCCGCGCCAGCCGCCTTTCGAGTTCCATAACCCAGCTTCGGGGGACGCTGGGGCGCGCGCAGATGTAGACCCGGTTGATTTCGAGCTTCAGGTGGTCAAGCGAAGCAGCCAGTGTCCGCACCGCCTCTTCGCTAACGGCCGCCAGCCCAGCTTCGACAGACTTTCCATTCATGGCCTGGTTTCTCCACAGCCTGATCTGCCGCCCTTTGGCAACAACCGCCGTCAGGTGTGTGGGGGAAATATTCAGCAGTATTTCGCCCGCATCGGCGTTTTCGTTCAGCAAAGGCAGCAGCGCCGCGCTGGATGGCAGAACCAGATTGACATCACCGTTCAGAGCGTCAAGCACAGATTCATATTCTGCCAGCACCGACTTCCGCACAGCCATGACAACCGCTTCCAGGCCTCCCGCTTCCTTCGGCGCAATCTCAAAACTCAGCCGGGCCTCCTCCAGCGGGAATGGCAGCAAGGACTTCATCTTCCACCGGATCAGCGAATCCTGTTCCTTGCGGTCAGATGGAAGCGCCTGAAAGTCAAGGATACTCACCCGCACCGCGCCATCGGGAAGCAACAAACCAAAAGGCCCTTTGTCAGTTCCGAGAGCGCTTGCCACGCCGCGCACTCTTCGTGCCACCTCGTCCGGCCGCACAATGTTGGGACGCCCCAGAAACGGAGTAATGGCGCCGTCATCCAGTTCTCCCATCGCCACACTGGCAACTCTGCGGAACGACCTGAAGATTCGGGCCCCCAGAATATATTCCGGCTGGAACTCAAAGACCATCGCAGGCAAGGCAGGCTTCCGTCTTGCGGGAGCGCGGAACGGGCGCGGCTTCCCGGCAGAAGGGGGCTGTCGCAATAAGAGCTGGCCGAGCGATGGTTTATTCAACAAAGGTGACCTTGTTAATTTCCTTCAGCGTTGTAACTCCCTGGCGAACCTTGTCCAGCGCGGCTTCGCGCAGCGTCTTCATTCCCTCGTCCCGGGCCGCCTGGCGGATTTCCGACGACGGGCGCTTGTCCAGAATCAGCTCGCGAATCCTGTCAGAAAGCGCCAGCAATTCTCCGATGGCGGTCCGGCCTCGGAAACCGGTCTGGCTGCAATGCTGGCAGCCTGCGCCTTCGTAAAAAATGACTCCCGCCCACTTTATAGGATCAATCCCGGACTCTTCGAACAATTGACGGGGGATTACAACCGGACGCTTGCACTCCTCGCAGATCATTCGAAGCAGCCGCTGCGCAAGAATGCAGTTGAGCGCCGAAACAAAGTTGTAGGGTTCCACGCCCATATTCAGGAATCGGCCCAGAACGTCAACCACATTGTTGGCGTGGACGGTGGTAAAAACCAGATGGCCGGTCAGGGCCGACTGGATGGCAATCTGCGCGGTCTCATTGTCGCGGATTTCGCCCACCATGATCTTGTCCGGATCGTGCCGCAAGATCGACCTCAATCCACGGGCAAAAGTGAGCCCCTTCTTTTCGTTGACGGGAATCTGCGTGATGCCGCGAATCTGGTATTCAACCGGGTCTTCAATGGTGATGATCTTGTCTTCATCGGTCTTGATTTCCGACAGCGCCGCATAGAGCGTGGTGGTCTTGCCGCTTCCCGTCGGCCCGGTCACCAGGACCATGCCGTAGGGCTCACGGATGAAGCGCCGCAGGCGTTTGATCTCGCGGTCGGAAAAACCCAGGATGTCCAGGCGAAGCTGCCGAAACTTCTCATGCAGGGATTCCTTGTCGAGAATACGCAGCACGGCGTCTTCGCCGTGTATGGAGGGCATAATGGACACGCGGAAGTCAATGGGACGCCCGCGGTAGCTGACCCTGAAACGTCCGTCCTGTGGCACGCGCCTTTCAGCAATGTCGAGGTCGGCCATTACCTTGATTCGGCTGATCACGTTGGACTGGTGCTCGTAGGAAAGCGGATTCATGGCCTGCTGGAGGGCGCCGTCGATGCGGTACTTCACCACCATCGAGTTGTCACGGCTCTCAAGGTGAATGTCACTGGCGCGGCGTTCGAGCCCCGCGAACACGATCGAATCCACCAGCCGGATGACCGGGCTGACGTCGCGCTCGCCGACCAGTTGCTCAAGCGAGAGATTTTCTTGCCCGTTCTCTTCTTCGCGGATAACGTCCAGGCGAAACTCGACAGTGGCTTCGTCCAGCACGCGCTGCGAGGGATCGGTCTTGCTGAGGAACTCCCTCACCTGGCTGGGAGCCGCCACCTTGACCACCAGCTGGCGGTCTAGCCGCATTGAAAGCTCGTCAAGTCGCGCCAGGTTGGAGGGATCGCCCACAGCAATCGAGAGCTCTCCGTTGTGGGCTTCAAGCGGCAGGAACTGGTAATCCAGCATCACGTCGAGGGGAATGGACCGCAGGATGTCCGGGTCAGGACGCAAATCGCGCAGGTCAACGAACTCGAAGCAGTAGCGCGCTGCGGCACGCCGGGCCGTTGCAAGCTCCTCTTCGGGATCAACCACCATTCCGGAAAGCGGGTTTTCTTCCATCAGTGCACCTGGGCCGCCAGTGAAAACAGCGGCAAGTAAAAGGCTACGAGCACAAAGAGAACCACAATCGCAATGGAAGCGATCATGATGGGATCCACCATGGCCACCAGCGTCGAGAGGTCGATATTCACGTCCTCTTCAAAAAACTCAGCAACAGATTCCAGCATGCTCGGCAGCGCGCCCGTAGTTTCCCCCACCTCAATCATGTCCAACGCCATGGGAGGGAAAAAGCCGGTCATGCGGAGGCTTTCGCTCAGCGGACGTCCTCCCATCACTTCTATTCTAGCCTGCTCCAGCCCGCGCGCCAGCAGGGGACTCGATACCGATCCCGCCGAACTTTGGAGCGCGGCGACAACGGGAAGTCCGCCCTGCAGCAGCGTAGAAAGCGTCCTTACGAATTCCGCCACGGAGAATTTCAGGAGCAATTTACCTGCCACAGGGAGCCGAAATTTCAACTTGTCCCATTGCACGCGCGCCGCATGGGACCGGCCCGCCGCCCGCAGGGCCAGAATCGCAATAACAATCCCGGCCAGCACAAAGACGCCGATCCGCTTGATCGACAGGCCCAGGCTGATGACGAACATGGTCAGCGGAGGCAAGGGGACTTCCAATTCTTTGTAAAGCTCGGAGAACCTCGGGATGATGAAGGTGTCAATCAGGACGATGAGCCCTGTAAGAAAGACCAGCAGAAAGGCCGGATAAACCAGCGCAGACACGAACTTCTTGCGGAATGATCGCGCCGTCTTCTGGTAAGTGACATACTGGCCCAGAACCTTGTCCAGGGTTCCGCTGCGCTCGCCGGCCCGAATGGTCGCGCAGTAAATCTTCGGGAACTTTCCCATGGACTCAAAAGCTTCAGAAAGCAGGGCCCCGCCGCGGACCCGTTCCTTCACCTCATCCACTGCCGCCCGGAGGCTTTCGCTCCGGCTCTGGCGGGACAGCATTTCCAGCGATTTCTGCAGCGGCAGGCCCGACTTGGCAAGGGTCATGAACTGCTGGTTAAAGATCAGAAGGTCATCTTCCTTGATCTTGCCTCGGCGTGGCGGCCCCACCCGCATTGCGAGAATAGACTTGGGCCGGACGGAAAAAACGAAGTATCCCTGCGAAGCCAGACGCGCGCGCAGTTCTCCTTCTGAGGACGCTTCATGCGTCTCGTTGAGGACCTGGCCAGTCCCTGTGGCGATCCTGCAAATGAATTCACCCATACCTACCAACTGCTGTAAGAAGTGCCATCCAGCGATTCTGCGGTGGACCCGCTGTGGACATCCACCACACCCGGCACGGTTTGTTCCGGGCTCAAAGGAACTTCTTCAATGTCAACCTGCCAGGTCTGGTTGGACCCGGTAAAAGGGTCAATGGGCAGCCCTCCCCGCAAATAACCGGCCTGGACGAGGTCGTCCAGCGATTCCGGGGGCTGGTTCTTGTCCAGAGTATACTGGTCAATCAGCTTTCGCATGGTGAACAGATCATCATGCAGGACAGCTTCACGGGCACGAATGATAGCCACCCGATAGCTGGGAGCGGCAATGGCGGCAAGAATCAGGATCAGCACAAGCACCACCATCAGTTCAAGCAGCGTGAAGCCCTGCTTCGCCGCTGGCTCTCCGTGAGTAGTTTCAGACACTGGCTTGAGAGACCTACCAATCCGCATAAGGGATCCCGTTCATACCAATTCCCTGGCTCTTCGAAAACACGTCAAAAACATCCTGCCCGCCCCAACTCCGGGAGTCCGAATCATCCTGCATGGAGCGCATCCCCCAGTCCGTGGTGCCCGTCATTGGGTCAACCGGGATTTTTCGGAGGAATTTATACTTGTCCTTGCTGCCTTTTAAGGGAACTCCTTTAACCAGCGTCTCCAGCGTGGGCGGATAGCCGAAAGTGTCCATTTCCGTGGGTATCATACCGCTGTCGGCGAAGTCTTTGTAGCGGTCGATGGCGTTCCGCATGGTTCGGAGGTCTTCCTTCAATTCCCTTTCCTTTTGCCGTCTGACTACAACACTAGCCACAGGCAGAGCGACTGTGGTCAGCAGCAGCATGATCGTCATGGCGGCAATCAGTTCCACCAAGGTAAAACCCCGGCCGGCAGGCTTCATCTTCACCCGATTTCGTATAGAGCGTATCATCGCCGTTGCGGTGGACTTCCCGATGAAGGAGGCTCGGGGCCAGGCGTAATGGGTGGGGCGGGACGCGCAGGTGCTGAAGTGGGAGGGGTTGTAGTTTGTGTGACAGGCTGCGCAGGAGTTTGCGTCGCAGCCGTCTCCATGGAGGATTCCGGCAGGCGGATAATGCGCGGAGTCAGCATGATCAGCACATCCGTTCGCACCTTCTCGCGTTTAACATCGCTGAAAAAGTATCTAAGGCCGGGAATGCTGCCGAGTCCAGGCACACCCGAGGTTGTCTCCGTGTCTGTCGTCTGGAGCAAGCCGCCCAGCACACTGGTTTCTCCTTCTTCCAGCCGAATGTCGTGTTCAATTTGCCGCTGGCCGAACGTCGGCTCATTCACGCCGGCGATGCTGACCGACGGCTGCACTGAAGAAATCTCAATCTTGGCGTGAATCGCGACTTCACCGCTGGGCAACAGGTGTGGCGTCAGGTCCACATTGACTCCAACATCCTGAAATTGAAATTGCGTATTTGTGACCAGCCCCCCAAACCCCGCTCCCGTTTGGCCCCCCGTTGTAGCGGCTGTGGGCAGGCCAAAACTACCGGTGGCGTAAGGGACGCGGCTTCCGATTCGCAACGTGGCGGTTTCGCCGTCGGTGACCCGAATTTCCGGATTCTGCATGATGCGCGTTGTGGAATCGTTCAGGATGGCATTCGCGATGGCGCTGGGAACAACCAGGCCGTAATCATTCACCCCAAAATGCCCGCCCAAAGTGGCAGAACTTTGGGGATTGAAAACAGCAGCTCCCTGAAGTCCGTTGGTAATAGACCCTGTTGGAGAAATGGTTGCCGGCGTCAGCCCCAGTTCCCGGACCCGGTCGGCATCAGCTTCCAGCACGGTAACGTCGATCATGATTTCAGCCTTGCCGTGGTCAAGGTCGCGAATCAGGGCGACGGCCTCCCTCACTTTATCCGGCGTGTCCCGGATGATAATCGCGTTCGCGCCCGGATTGTCGATAATCCGCTGAATACCCAGGATCTGCTTCAGGGCCGTTGTGATCGCCGTCCTGTCGGCCGGCTTCAGTGAATTGCCCAGATAGACCGTCTTCAGCACTTCGGTTTGATAATCGCGCCGGTTTGCGGGATTGTCAGGGACAACCAGGATGGTGTTTGAAGTGACCACCCTCCAGAACGTGTGGGTCTGCAGCGAAAGGATGTGCAATGCGTTCTCGATCGTCACATTGTTAAGATCCAGCGAAACCGGCTGTACCTGAAAATCGGAGGTGAAGGCGACGTTCAATCCGGCAAGCTTGCACAAAGTTTCATAGACTCGCTTGCTGTCCGCACTGATGCGGAAGTGAGTTAATGGCTCTGTCGGCAGGGGTTTCAACTCGGTTGCGGCAGGCTGCTCCTGGCGTTGGCTGGCCTTGATGGCCTCTTTCAAACCCTTTTCGCGCTCCTGCTTGGCGGCCAAATCTTTAGAGAGAAGAATGGCCAGTTCCTGCTTCGCAGCCTGATTACTGGGGTCAATGCTGGCGGCCTTCTGGAACTCTCCGATGGCTTCCGAAACCCGCTGCTGTTCCAGAAGCTTTTTCCCCCGATCCACATGGAACATCCCGGCTTGCAATCGTGCGTGCCGCTCCCGGAGCTGAAACTCGGCGTTTGCAGGCTGCGACTGGGAGGCCTTTTCGTAGTTGATCAGCGCCGTGTCCCAGTCCTTCATAAGCTCCGCCTTGTGCGCCTTCTGGAAGTACACGTTGCCGGGAGCACAAGCTATACAAACCAACAGACCCGCCAGCGCCGATACTCCTGCCAACCGCTGCTTCATGGACAGCTCCCCGGGACATCACAATATCATAAGTAGAGTCTATTATCGGTGAAGAAGTTGTCTGAAAGCAAGCGAACTCGCGCAAATCAGATACTTTTATGTAGGCTATCGAAGGAATTAACTAATTAAGCAATATATTGTGCTAGTATAGTGGTTGCGATTCATTGAAATAGCCAGGAGGATAAAATGGGTAAGGTATTACGCTGCAGTGACTTGGGCACCAACTGTCCAAAAGAAATCCGGGCAGACAATGAAGAGGAGCTCATGAAGCTGGCGGCCGAGCACGCCGAAAAAGACCACGGGATTAATACAGCCAACATTCCGCCCTCGATGCTCCAACTGGTTAAAGCCGCCATTAAAGATGAGTAAGTAACCTTTCCCTGGCTCCAATCAGGGCAGAATTGGGCGTTTGTGCCCCAAAAAGGATAAGCCCCTGCCGGAGGCCCGGCAGGGGCTTGATTTCCCTGATGTAACGGTCGTTACTGTCCCTGACCTTCTGTTGCTTCCTTCTTCATTTTCTTCTTCGAGGCCTTCTTAGCCTCCTTCTTCTTGGAAGCGTGCTTCTTCTTCGCTTCTTTCTTAGCAGGTGCGGACTGAGGAGCGGCTTCAGCCGGGGCTTCCTGTGCTTCCTGTGCGAATGCCGGCATCGACAGGGAAACAGCAATCGCCAGCGTTGCCAACAGTGTCAAAAGTTTTTTCATACTGGGAGGTTCCTCCTTAAAAATTGGGTCTTGCGTCCACTTCTATAAGCACGGCTGTGGCCAAAAACGTAAACGCTAATGCCTATCAGCAGATCCATGATTTATAAGAAGTTCCAAGTCGGGAAGGCAAAGTGTCCTGGAAAATTGACGGGGGCCACGCACACCATCATACGGGTTGGTGCATCTCTGCACCAACCGGTGTATAGGGCTTGACTGAAAGGGTTAGGAACCCGAATAACCTTGCATGACGGCTGGACATAAACAGGGCCAATATCGCTGCGCCCCTGCTTCATTACAGGTGGTCATCACCGGATGGACCCACCGCCTTCGATTTCATTAGATCCAATGAGTTGGGCTAAGCCGCGCCCTCTTGGAAGGCCGGTAAACCATTTCCAGGACCGAAGGGTGCAAAGGCCCAAGCTATTCAACTGCTGGCCGCAGTGTCACCTGTTCGCACTCAATCGTCGCTGTTGCGGGCGCAAGACCCGGCGAGGTGGCCTGGACACTAATCTGGCCGGCCGACTTCGCTGCTTGAACGATGGCCACGCATAGGCCGTTGAAGGCATGTCTCTCGCTTGCTTTATCGGCCTCGTGGCTCGAGGGATCACCGTTGCCCACACCGATCAGCCTCCCGTTGCCCGAAACCTGGAAAGTGATAAGATTTTGCGCCACGGGAACCAACCGCCCCTGCGAATCCACCACACTCGCTGCCACAACGGATACGTCTTCACCGTCTGCATTGATCGTTGACCGGTCGGGCTTGAGCACGATTTTTGCGGGCTTGCCGGCGGTTTCCCTCTTGGCCGTCATCACTGCGCGGCCGCCCTTAAAACCCCTGGCCTCGATTGTTCCCGGCATGTAGCCCACCTTCCAGGCCACATGCGAATTCTTCTGTACGGTTTGTGTGCCCAGGCTCTTGCCGTTCAGGAACAGCTCTACCTTCTCAAGGTTGGTGAAGCACCACACATCAATGGGCTTGCCTTCCTGGTCCCAGGTCCAGTGGGGAAACAGATGGAGCACAGGCTGGTCTCCCCACCACGTCTTGTAGTAATAGGCGAGGTCTTTGAAGAAGCCGCAGGTGTCAATGAGCCCGAAGTGCGAGCTGATGCACGGCCAGCCGTAAGGTGTGGGCTCGCCGCGGTAATCGAACCCGGTCCAGACAAAGCCCCCGGAAAGCCACGGGCGCTCGTCGTAGATTTGCCACCACTCCTCGGCCAACGTAGCCCAGGACGGATAATTCTCATCGTAGGCGCTGAGGTAGCCTTTCATCGGGTCGTTGAAATAAATCCCGCGCGTGGAGACCGTGCTGGCCACCTCGGAGCCAACGCAGGGCTTGTCGGGGAACTTCTGGCGAAAGCCGTCGATCTCGGGGGCGTGCTTGTAATTGAATCCCATGATGTCAAGCACAGTGGTGATTCCTTCACCCCAGCCGCCGTTCATGGCCTGAGTGATGGGCCGGGTCGGGTCGAGGCGCTGGACCAGCCTTTTCATGGTCCGGCACATTCGCGCCCCCCGGTCGGTTCCCTGCTCACCTTCCTCGTTGCCAGTTGACCAGAAAACAACGCTGGGATGGTTGCGGTCGCGGCGAACCATCCTGCTCAACTGGCTGAGACCTTCGCCAGAGGACGAAAACACGCGCGTTTCATCCAGCACCACCATGCCCAACCGGTCGCAGGCGTCCATCAGTTCGGAGGTGGGCGGATTGTGCGAAGTGCGAAGTCCGTTCGATCCCATCTCCTTCAGTTTGGCGATGCGGAAATACTGCAGGCGGTCCGGCAGCGCGATTCCCACGCCCGCGTGGTCCTGATGGTTGCAGGTTCCTTTGATCTTCACCGGTTTGCCGTTCAGGAAGAAGCCCTTGTCTTTATCGAAACGGATGGTTCGAATGCCGAAGGAAGTCTCGTGGCTATCCATTGCCGTCCGATTGGACTGAACAGTGGTTTGCAAGCGGTACATGTTGGGCTCTTCGATAGACCAGATCTGCGGGTTGTTGACCTTGACTTTCTGAGTAACCGTTCTCTTCTGCCAGCTGGGAATCGAGACTGCGGTCGCGCTATGCGTAACAGCCACATTGCCCTTGCTGTCCAGAATCTTCGAGACCACCACGCACGAGGCTTCACTGTCCTGATCGTTCCTGACCTCCGTCGTGATGGTGAGTGTGGCGGAGCCGTTTGCGACTTCTGAAGTCACGAAAGTGCCCCACTGCGGCACATGTATGGGACTGGTTTTCACCAGCCAAACGTGGCGGTAGATTCCTGCGCCTTCATACCACCAGCCCTCGTGTTCGGTGGCGTCCACTCGGACTACCAGGACGTTCTTGCGGCCGTACCAGGCATGGTCTGTGATGTCATAAGAAAACGGCGCGTAGCCGCTCAGATTGCGTCCAAGCAGGTTGCCGTTCAGCGCCACCATGGAATCACGAAAGACACCGTCGAATTCCAGACTCAGGCGCCTGCCAAGGTCCCCGGCCGGAATTTCAAACACACGCCGGTACCAGCCGATGCTGGTTTCCGAGTAGTCCCTTCCCAAGGGCTTCGATCCGTGGGTGGTAAGCCGGCGGTCGTCCTTGAAAGGCAACTCCACTGCCCAGTCATGAGGGAGATCGATGGCCTGCCACCCGCTATCGTCAAAATCCGGGCGCGAGGGCTTGGAAAACAAGGCGCCCGTCTTCTGGTAATCGTTGCCATGGCCATAGTCAAAATCTTTTGAAGAATCGGCAGCATTACCAAGATGAAAACGCCAACCAAAATCGAGCAGCAGTCGCTCCCGCAACGAACCTGCGGAGGAGGTCTGGCCGGCTCCATCAGAAAGCTCCCCGCGCGGTTCTGCCAATAGTCTTTCCGCATCCGTATCCAGCGAAGCTGCTCCGGCTGAAACTGCGATACCGCTCTTCAGAAAATCACGTCTGGTCCAGTTTGGCATTTTTGACTCCTGTAGTGACCACATCCGGGTTGGGATCTGCAGGCCAATTCCGGGCAGGAGTGGCGGATTGGCATGATTGGAATCGACCCGATTATATCCCATAGGAAGGGCTGCATTGCATAGAATATCGAAGACCGTTCAACCCGCCCCGTGACCAATCCTCCGACCGCGGCTTGCGCTGGCATTGCAAGCTTATCTTAAGAAATGGAAGACGGAGCCCGGCCAGCAAATGGCATTGACTAGAATTGTGCGAAAGTGCACAATTAAGAGTTAAAGGCCCATACACCCCTGCCGAGAAAATGGGCGTACAGTTGCCGGAGAGGAACACCAAAACTCATGGCCAACAAGAACAAGAAGCTGAAATTTGGAATCGGGATCGCGATCATCCTTGCAGCTGTGGGGTGGGAAGCAGTTTCAGGGTTTCAGCAGTCGAAGACTTACTATGTAACCGTCAAGGAACTGACCAGCGGGAAATCCGCGCACAAGCACGTGCGGGTGGGCGGCATTATCGTGCCGGGATCCATCCACCGAAGCGGGCAGACCCTGACCTTCCGCATCTCCCAGGATGACGAATCGATCCCCGTCACCTACATTGGCAAAGATACCTTACCAGATGACTTCAAGGGTGGCGCCAATGCGATTGTGGAAGGCAACTACCTGGCAGACGGCACTTTCAACGCGCAGCAGGTGCAGGCCAAGTGCGCTTCCAAGTACCAGGCTGTGCCTGCGGCACCGAAGGAGGCGAACACGGCCTCAAAAGTAGCTTCCTACGGTGAATAAGCATTGACGTCAACCACTATCTTTTCCGCCACGTTCAACATCCCACTCGAAGCGGCAAGATTGGAATCCGAACAAGGGGGAATTGACCAGCCATGAATCAAGTCGGAGCTGTTGGACTTATCGCCGCGCTGGTATTTGCAATCTACGGGATGGTCTCCGGCGCCATCGCCGGAAAGCTGCGAAGTCCCCGGATGCTGAAGAGCGCGCAGCG
>OBIZ01000041.1_pt1 | contig 23024 bp, 20 predicted proteins | sample 1519801 | NCBI WGS metagenome assembly OBIZ01 (sample SAMN01911456, study PRJEB22533) | soil metagenome | biome: Soil | place: Malaysia | collected 2012-04-30 | depth DG_metagenome m | reverse complement strand
CCTCCGGGACGCGCAACGCCGGTCTGGCCTGCTTCACGTAGAGCAGAGCTGCGTCGCCGACCTCCTGGGGCAGCGGCAGCAGCTCTTGGCGCCGCCCTTTCCCGCGGACGGTGATGGCTCCGTTCCGCCAGTCGATGTCGGCAAATTTGAGTTGGGCGACCTCGCCAGCACGCAGCGCCAGCCGGGCCAAGAGCAGCAATACGGCTCTGTCCCTCATTCCGAAGGCGCAGCCGTCACAGGAGTTGATCACCCGCTCGACATCTTCCGAAGGGAGGAACCGCGGGACTGAGGAGAGTTGCCGTAAGGCGAATCCGGGAATTCCGTGTTCCATGCCCGCAGGGCATCGTCCCGTCGCGCCGAGGAAACGAACGAAGGAGCGGACCGCAACGACGATGCTCTTAGCACGATAGATGCCGTGAAGGCGCGCCCGGTTAAGAACGAAGGTCCGCAGGGCCTCAGCCGAATAGCCGTGTGCGTCGTCACCGAGGGCATCGAGAAGGCCCACAAGGATTCGTTGGTATACCTCAAGCGTCGTCTCGGTTACTCCACGGTGCTTCCGCATCCAGGAGCAGAATTCTCCCAAGGTCGGCCAGCGTTCACAGGCGGATGGCGGGGCTACGGGGGGCGGAAGTTCACCTTGCTGTTGGAGGAATCTGATAAAGATCGAGGCAGCTCCCACCGACTTGTGATTGGGTCCACGGCGGTAACGAGCGTGTGGCTTTGTCGCGACTGCTAACCGGCAGGCGTCGAATCCGGCGAGCAGATCTTGTTCGGTGAACCCGGAGGTGAGCATCCAATCAGTCCAACTGCCGAGTGCACGTAGTAATACCTCGATACTAGTCGGCCGGTACCCTTGAAGATGCAGCCAGTCGGCAAAGGCGTCGATGTGGGCGGCGGCAGGACCCGTGCGGAGCCGCCGCCGAGTGACAGGTGAATTCAAGTGTGTTTCGAGCATGATCAGTCTCCTTTTTGAGTTAAGTGAGACTAAGTATGCTCTCGGTGTCCCAGAGTTCGGCCCGGGATTATGCGGAGTCCCGCATCGATAAAAGGCAGGCACAGGGCCGACGCGGCGCTGTGGCTTTGCATAATCGCGATCTCCGCATTATCGGCCTTATGCGGATAACTGCATAAGGCCGAGTTTGAACGGTCTTTAATCCGCGAGAGGATCCGGGCTGGTATGCGGCGGCGGAAACTTGAAGGGTACGTTCTGGGCCGGGCTCCGCTGTCAGTAGACCATGAGGCACTTGTCTCCGATCGGCTGGCCGGAATGTCCTTGACGAAAGTCGCAAAGAAATACGGTGTTAGCCGGTCCAGCGTGGTGAGGTTCACAAAAGAAGCCCTGAAGCGTGAGTCTGCAACGATTACCGAAGAAGTGCCGATGGGGGAAGAGCCGATGGTCGAGGATGTTGTCGTGTAATCAATGGAAGCGGCAACTACAACGAGACTTGAGGACTGGATGGCAAAAAGATTGATCACGGCTGTGGGGGCGGTTTCGATCGCCGCTGCCCTCGGCTCCGCCTCCTTCGTTCTCGGTTGCCGTGTCGCTGGTTCCGTTAATCTTGCGGGGGCAAAGGGGGTTGGAATCGGGCTCCTGCTCTCCATAGCGGTCGGTATATGGGGAATCTTCGCCCTGCTGCTGTGGGGAATGCCAAAAAAGCGATAACCGCACCAAGCAATATTTCAGCCTCGACCTTTTATTGAAAAGCAGACGCTTATGGAGGATTCAACACCAGCATTGCCCGAGACCATCGAATGTCCGCTCTGCCTCGGTAAGGGCAAGCTCAGCCGCACAGAGGTATTGGAGCGGCTCGGCATGAGGGACCACGCCCGGGTGGCACAGCTCAGCGCCGAGGAAGCTGTCCGCCTGCTGGTGGCCAGGGACAGGGAATCCGAGCAGTTCCGCTGGGCGAGGTTCGAGGCCGAGCTGGCAAAAAGAATCAGCGAGGTCGCAAGCAAGCACAATGCCGAATTGCAAAAATTGCAGGTTGAGAAGAGCGAACTTTACGCACGGCTCAAGAGCCTTGAAGAACACTCCTCTGCCACCCTCAGCAACGCCCGGCAGGAAGAGCGGCTTGCTGCCGAAAAAGCATTCCAAGAGCAGCTTGCCGGACTGACAAAGCGGATCGCAGAGCTTGAGGCAGCACAGAAATTGGCGGAGGAGCAGAAGAATGCCGAAACGGCCAATCTGCGGGCAGAACTCGAAACTTCACTTAGTAAGGAGAAGTCAAGGGCGGACGATCTCAATCGTCAATCAAAGGATCACCTCCAGGACATAGCCAGCCTGCGTGAAAGGAACAAGGAGCTTGAGGTCGAGATGGCGAAGGTTGCCCGAATCGGAAAGAAAGAAGAAATGGATTTCGCCGAAGAGGCGAGGTCGTGGCCGGGAATCTGGGTTGGCGAGAAGCTTCCGAAAAACGGTGACTACCTGATGGCGCTCTCAGACGCCACTGGGAACGCCCTTGAACCCATCGTACTCGTGGACAATAAGGACAAGGCAACGGTCGCCGAAGCCGACATCAGGAAGTTGGTCAGGGACGCGAGAAAGCGGAAGCTCCCTGTGGCTGTCCTAGTGGCCCGTGATGAGTCGCAGCTACGGCATACCGACCGGCAGCGACGATGGGCGCAGGAAGATGGAGTGTGGCTGCTTCGCACTTCCCGCTCATGGCTCCTCCGTGATCTTGAGGTTCTTCGACCCGTGTTCGAGAGGATGAGGGCCGAGGGTCCTGATTTTCTTAAACGGAATGCAGCCCTGGCCGACGAGGTCCGCAGGACGCTGGTAGAGATTGACGAGATCGAGAGCCAGCTAAAGAAGGCGGAAGCCGCCATCGGGAAGGCACAGGAATTGACGGCGAAGCACCGGACAAAGCTGGCGGGGCTATGTGATGCCGCCACTGTTCAGGATCCCCCTTTACACCATGCGGGTGGGAACGAAAGGGCGCAAGACAGGAACGGCAACGGGAATGGAAGACGATGCCTTCCGGAATTTCGTGCAGTTTGATTTCGGGCAGGCTGCCGTCATGGCCTGCTCCATTCTGACCAAGGAGGACATCATGGCAAAGCAACAGTGCAGCAAGTGCAACGGCACGGGCAAGTGCCAAAATTGCAAGGGGTCGGGACGTTACGGCTACCCCGGCGTCGGTCCCATCGACCGGTACCCCGACCAGTGCATTCCTTGCCAGAACTCGGGTGTCTGCCCGTCCTGCTACGGTACCGGCCAGCAGTGACAACAATAGCCGGCAGCGATTCTTGCGGCCGCAAGCAAGCTGGGATGGGAAGGCATGCACAATGACGAAGGAAGAGGAAGAGCAGAGGGCGAGTGCCGCCCTGTATGCATTGAAAAGGCGGTACCGCACTCCCCAGGAACTGATGCGGAACCTGGACAGTGCCTACTCGGCAATCGTGGACTGTGAGGATGAATGCTTCACCGACATCCTGCTGCACATCACGCACTCCGGCAGGCTGCTCGAAGAAGGGGCCGAAATGCGGGATGCGGAGTTCGACGCGAACTTTGCGGCGTCGCAGTTAGAGTCATTCGTCGAGGACCCGGACGCCTACAGGGCCGAGTACAGGGAGAGCGAGGAGGAGATGGAGAGGGAGGAGAACGACCCAAACTTCGCCCCTCCTGTCCGGAGGAGTTCTCTGGCAATTATCCGCACCGCATGGCACGGTCTCATGATGGCTGCCCTGCCCGTCCTGACCGTCTTTCTGTGGCAACTCGCGCGAAGCGGTGACCGCACCTTCGGAGAGTTCGTCATCATCTCCCTCGCCACCACGATCCTTTGCGCCGGCTATGCCCCCTGGTACGTGATCGTGGGTTTCGGCCCCTTCTGGTTCTTCTATGCTGCCGTGACAGCGACCTGCTACGGGGGATGGACAGAAGGCGGGGGACTGATCAGCCAACAGCCCATCACCGGGAACGCCGAATCGGTGTGGATCATGTCGTGGTTTACGGCTTGGTTAACCATCCCCCTGCTCAAAGGCATCTGGCACCAGTGGAGATGGATGCAGGAGGCAAGGGCCGGACTTCCGATGCACAAGGCAACGAAGCATCCTCTTGCCTTGTTGGTGACGGCTTTGGCCATCACCGTTGGAATGGATCATCTCTCTAGAAAAAAGGAGTAGGGGATGCGACGCCGGAAATTTGCCTGCCCGGGAACCTTGGGAGACAGGAAGATGTATTCAAACCGGGGCCGGCAGGCGCAAGGGAGAACCTATGAGCCATCAGCATTATTGCGATGTCGCGGGCCATTGGTGGACGTGTGAGGGCATGACCCTGCGCTGCGGCGACACGGAGCCGTCGGTCTGCATGTGCCTCATGTGCGGTGTCCCGCTGGAATCCGGCGACCACAGCAACTGCTACGTCGAGCTTCTCGCCTGCCCCCAGCACCGGTCGGCAGACTGGGCCGCGGGTGCCCAGGAGGGTGCAGAGCCTGTTTCGGAGCCCCTCGAGCTCGGCGGCGGGGAAGGCAATCCGTGCGTGGGCTTCTGCCTGTGGTGCGGCAGAATCTTCTATTCGATGCAAGAGGTCACAGCCCATAACGCCGACGATATGAAGGCCTGCCCTGCGTTTCAGGAGCTTGCCGGCAGGGCGGGAGGGTTTCCTCGGCGTGATACGCAGTGCTGACCTTCAAGGGTGGCAGCGCCGTGTATGTTATCGGCCGCTGGTGCTCAATGCCGGGCTTGGTTAGCTACGTGCTCATGGGAAACCTGTTTGGCAGGATGCCGCTGAGTGAGTTGAACATGAAAGAGACCATCCTGGTGAACGAGCAGCGGGGAATCAGGTCTAGGGTCGTAAGGTAAGATGACCAAAGAGTTTTAGAACCCGCATAGTTCAATGTGGGTTGAGACACTGAATTACGCGTGGAAGGAGGAGAAGGACAATGAAGCTGCCATGGAAATGCCCGGCTTGCGGCACGGTTCACACCCACCCGACAGCAGGGTGCAGGCACTGTGGGCGGGAGGTGACCGAAGAGCAGGCCAATACGGATTCCCGTCTTGGTGGACAGGACAAAGAGGAACGGCCAGACCACACTCGTGCGGACGACATATTGCGTAAGCGGGAGCCGTGAACCATGCGGGGGGAGCGGCGATAAGTGTTCCAATGCGGAAGGAACCAGAAGAGAACCCGGCCGCTAGCATGTCGGTGACCGGCATCAATCAACTCTGGTCGGCTGATATTACCTACGTGCGGCCGGAAAATGAGTTTGTCTAACTTGCGGTGGTGCTGCATGTCCACACTCGCCGAGCGATTGGCGGGGCGCAACGCTCGTCCATACTTCCTCCCTCAGTTAGCGGTAAACATCATGGCATAGAAGTCCCAGAGGGGCCCCCAATGCGCAGTGCAACATAATATGGGTTCAGCGAAGGGAAGATGTGAAGACCCGCCGTCGCTGGTGGTCAGTGTCCCTGACGTTTGTTTCCAGTCGTTTTGCTAAACGTCAGAGAGGTATTACGAACACGTTTTCAAAAAAATCTCTCCGTAACGAAAATTTAACTTGACAGGTGCCCCGATGTTGTATTACTAATTTGCCATCAACTGAAAGACTGTTGCCAACTCAGGGAACGGGGACAAGCGCAATGCACGCCGGAGGTGAAGTGTGCTTGGTCGAACCGGAGTAACCAACCTGTCCGGGCTGGACGTAGCTTCAACTTTCCGGGCTTTGGACACTGGCACTCCGAGCCGAGCAATGATCACCAGCTGTGTGGGTGCTGTAATACCGGCATGGTCTGCTCATGTCGGTGTCTGGCACGCGGGTGGACCGGACTCCGTAGCGGCCATTCCAGGGGCACACCTGGGCGTAACGACCTTGCTGATAAGAGGCTGAAGAAACGACACTTATGTTCTCAATTTATGTCCATTTACTTCTGACTTCAGTCCAACTTTTGTTTCATTGATATTCGGCTCTCCTACTGATTCGGCAGCTAAACGAGGGTAGAGCGTAGCTTAACAATATATTGATGTCACCCGTCGCCTCAAGTTATTCACCAGCCGAATGAGGCTTCATCGGTCGGGTGAGATTCCTGGCTCTGGAGGTGCGCTATCCGCAGAGTAACCGTATCTCTCTGTCTGTTATCTGTATTAACGATGGGGATAACTCAGTTGTCCCCTGCGCAGACGGTGCTTCATCTACATCAAGAGACTGATCCAACGACTGGAGACTATCTCTTGAAAGATACACCCCCAGACGCTCCGGCAAACACAATCCAATGGGACGTTACCAACAGGACCGGATCAGTGTCCGGTCCGACTTTCATATCGCAGGGCCCTCTGACGATCACCCAGAATTCGGTGATCTCCTTTACCGTGTGGGGAGCAGTCACGATCAGCACAAGCAACGTTTTCTTGAGCGTGTCACTGGCCGCTATCAATTCGCAAACGGGACAATTAACGGGTTTCTGCGGGTACAGTGGGTACTCAACCTCGACACCTCTGACAACCACGTTAACGTCGTATTCTCATTCCTGCACGACTGGATTCGACATTACAAATACGCCCGTCTACATGTATGTAGGGGCTTATATATCGCCCCGCGCCGTCAAGAAGACCATTTCCGCGGAACTGGGTATTGAGGGTGCAACGTATGGTAACTACGACTCCTATGTAACCTTACCGCAGCTGCCGCCATCAATTAGCGGGATCACACCCGACAACGGCCCTCCGGGGACAACGGTCAGCATCAGTGGGTCTTCTTTTGGATCAATTCAAGGAAGTGTAACATTCAACGGGATCTGGGCGTCCGTGTCCAGTTGGACGGACACTGCGATTTCCGCAACTGTCCCGTCTGGTGTCACACCAGGTTCAAACCCAGTCATAGTGACCACGTACAACGGGGTAGCCAGCAACAGCGTGAATTTTACAGTTCCCACTCCGCCTGCCATATCCAGCCTTTCACCAAATTCCGGCAGCCCTGGGGTTCCGGTAACCATCACCGGAACGGCGTTTGGTTCCTCGCAGGGGAGCAGTACAGTTGGTTTTAACGGCGCCCTCGCTAGTCCGACGAGTTGGAGCGATACAAGCATTATCGTACTAGTTCCTGTGAATGCGACCACTGGGCCGGTGGTGGTCCAAACCGCTAATGGGACGAGCAACAGCCTGATGTTTACAGTGCCGCCTACCATCGGCGCAATATCCCCTACAACCGGAGGGGCCGGAACTTTCATAACGATAACAGGCAGTGGGTTTGGGCCCGTAGCTGGGAGCAACACTGTGACTGTTAACGGAGTGGGTGCCTACATCAGCAACTGGAATGCAACAACAGTTGTGGCCACAATCCCAAGCAATGCGTCAACCGGTCCTGTTGTCGTGACCGTCAACGGCGCAGCCAGCAACGGCGTGGATTTCACTTTTACCGCTACCGGCACGATTTCAGGTATGGTCACTCAGGCTGGTGGTGGCGCTGTCGCAGGAGCGACAGTTGAAGCTCTCCAGTCAGGAACCGTTAAAGCTTCAGCAACTACAGCGGCTGACGGATCCTATTCGTTGACCTCGCTTGCCCAAGGCACGTACACAGTCAGCGCGTTTCCCAACACTTTCCTAAGCGCATCGGAAGCAGGCATTACGGTGAAGGCAGGACAAACAACCATCGTAAACCTAGCCGTAGGTGCTCCCATAATCTCCAGCCTGTCGCCCCCTGCTGGAACGGTTGGTACTTCAGTCGTTATCGCTGGTTCGAATTTCGGGGCATTACAAGGGAGCAGCATCGTGTCATTCAACGGAGTGCCCGCAGTTCCAACTTCCTGGAGCGACACGGCGATTGCAGCACCTGTTCCCGTAAACGTCACGAGCGGGCCTGTCGTCGTAACAGTCGCTTCGATACCCAGCAATGGGGTGATGTTCACTGTCGGGTCAGGCACAATCATCGGAACAGTTACCCAGGCTAGTGACGGAAGCGCCATAGCAGGAGCATCGGTCGCAGTCCTGCAATCCAATACCGTCGTTGCCACGGTAACGACAGCCCCCGATGGGACATTTTCCGTCGCGCCGCTTAACCCGGCCAGTTACGATTTGCGAGTCTCTGCGTCCGGTTTTGGCACCGCGCTGCAAACAGGGGTCTTAGTCACCGCTGGCGGCAACACGCAGTCTAACGTTTCATTGACAACCGCCGGCACACTCTCAGGCACAGTCACCAAGTCCGATGGCGTCACGCCCATAGAAGGCGCAATGGTGACCGTTCTGCAGGGAGCGGATGTCATCGCCACCGCAACAACCGATGGGTCAGGGAACTATAGCATTGCGACGCTCGCCGCCGGCAGCTATTCAGGTCAGGCATCGGCTGATGGTTATAACAACCAGAGTCAGATCAACATTTCAATTACGGCGGGGCAAACCACCACACAAAACTTCATCTTGGCTGGGCAATCCCTGATTACCTATTCGTATGACGCGCTCGGACGACTTATCGGTACCTCCGACTCACAGACCAATTCTGTTGTTTACAACTACGATGCTGTTGGTAACTTACTTTCCACCTCTCAAAACCCGTCCTCGCAGGTTACTATCGTCGGCTTTGACCCGCAGGGTGGCCTAGTCGGGACCTCGGTTTCCATTAGTGGGACCGGGTTTAGCCCCACAGCCAACCAGAACACCATAAGCTTCAATGGGACAACAGCAAACATCACGTCGGCAACCGCAACTCAAATTGTTGCGGTTGTGCCCGCCGGAGCAACCACTGGCCAGATCTCTGTTACAACGCCAAGCGGCTCTGCCACAAGCAGCAATGTGTTCACCGTCACGACAACATCCACCATTGGGTCGCCACCCACCATTGCAGGATTTGTCCCGACAGTTGGTTCCGCCGGAACACCTGTGACGATCAACGGCAGTGGTTTTCAATCCGTTACTACCGAAAACAATGTGAAATTCAGCATTAGGATGGCGGACGTGAGCTCTGCGAATTCGACCAGCATTACGACCTCCGTTCCCGAAAGTGCAGGGTCCGGGAAGATTTCGGTCGCCACCCCCTATGGAGAGGCAGTTAGCACGTCCGACTTCTTCATACCGCCTTCGCCGCACACTGCCGCGGATGTGGGCTACACGGGCAGAATGACCATCGGCGGAACAACCACAGTCACAATCGGCACGGCCGGGCAAATAGGATTGGTGCTCTTTGACGGAACAGCAGGTCAAGAGGTAAGTGTGAATCTGACGAACAGCACTTTTTCGCCGTGCATCACAAGCGTCTCAATTCTCAATCCCGACGGAAGCACTCTAACCTCATATGGCTGTGTAAATACCACCGCCTTCATTAACACGCAGACCTTATCGGTCACAGGAACCTACACAATCTTAGTCCAACCGAACAGCACAACCACGGGCAGTATCACAGTCAAGCTGAACAGTGTCACCGATCAAACAGGTACCATCACGGCTGACGGATCCCCTGTGCAGGTGGAGCTGACTACCCCTGGGCAAAACGCCATCTTCACATTCGATGGAACAGTGGGGCAAAGAGTGAGCACGAACTTCACCAACGCGAACTTTGGGGGATGCTGGAACGTATGGCTGCTCAGTCCGGACGGATCGACGCTCAACTCCGGCGCCACCTGCGGTGGGAGTATTTTCCTTGATGCTGTGAACTTACCACTTACTGGAACGTATACGGTGAAGGTCGATCCTCAGCAAGGTCAAACCGGCAATGTCACGGTTACGCTCTACACTGTTACCGATTTAACAGGGACCATCACGGCTGACGGCACTCCTGTGTCGGTGAGCCTGAGTACCCCGGGGGAGAACGAATACCTGACCTTTAGTGGGACAGCAGGACAGCAGGTGAGTGTTGAAACCACGAATAGCACTTTTGGTAATTGCAGTCTCACAGTTTCCATACTTGATTCCTCGGGAGGGGTGATTGCCAGCAACGGGTGTATAGGATCCTCAGGGTTTGTTGATACCGTAGCGCTGTCCAATGACGGAACCTATACCGTGAAAGTAGATCCCAATGGGCCAGCCACTGGAAGCACGACGGTTATGTTGTACAGTCCGGTGGACGTAAATGGAAGTATCACCGCAACAGGGTCACCGCAAACCGTGACATTCACTACGCCAGGGCAGAATGCCAGTATGACCTTTACGGCAACCGCAGGACAAAAAATCAGTCTGCAAGTGAGCAACGTTTCAGTTTCAAATAGCCAAGTATCGATTAAGAACCCCACGCTCGGTCCCCTTTCTGCAGGACAAAACTACAGCATCAAAATGGATTATTACCAAGGAGGTGTTTCGTCAACCGCAGAACTGGAGTGGAGCAGCCCCTCCACGCCCAAAGAAATTATCCCTCAGTCGCAGCTCACACCGCCAAATGGTTCCGCTGGCACCGGGCTGGAAGGTGACTACTACGACGAAAGCTACCTGAGCGGTGGTCCAAATTTGGTTCGGACGGACCCGACAGTGAACTTCCAGTGGAACGGAAGCAGCCCTGGTGGTTCTCTTTCCGGTTACACATTCAGTGCACGCTGGACCGGCCAGGTCCAAGCTCAATATTCCGAGCAGTACACTTTCTGCACCAACACTGATGATGGGGCGAGGCTATGGGTGAACGGAATTCTCGTTATCGACCACTGGGTAAACCAGTCACTGACCGAATGGTGCAGCGGCACACCGACGAATCTCGCTGGGCCCGTCTCGGTAAGCACCAGCGGAGGGTATATCGATACGGTGACCATTCCCGTAACAGGGACCTACACGATCCTTGTCGACCCGCAGGGAGCAGCAACGGGTAGCGTGACTCTGACGCTTAACACCGTGCCCGCAGATGATACGAACACGACGACACCTGGAGGCGGGCCAGTCACAATCAATACCGCCACGCCCGGACAGAACGCGAGTGTAACTTTCAACGGGACGGTAGGCCAGAGGATCAGTCTCCAAATGACTGGGGTCTCGATTTCCAGCAGCAAGGTATCGATTCAAAACCCGACATTGGGCCCACTGGTCACGGGGCAATCCTATCCGATCGAAATGGATTATTTCCAGGGCGGAGGAGGCTCGGCGGCGCATCTGAAATGGACAAGCCCATCCACTCTGGAGCAGGTTATTCCTCAGAGCCAGCTTTACCCCCCTGGCAGTCAGACGGCAGCTGGACTGGAGGGCGACTATTTTAACAACCAGACCCTTTCAGGGACTCCAAGTCTGACGAGAACGGACCCAACAGTAGACTTTGATTGGAACGGAAGCAGCCCTGGTGGTTCGGTTTCTGGATCCAGTTTCAGTGCACGCTGGACTGGCCAGGTCCAGGCTCAATATTCCGAACAGTACACTTTCTGCACCACAACTGACGACGGGGCAAGGCTATGGGTTAACGGGATTCTAGTCATCGACCACTGGTCGGGGCAGTCACCGACCGAGTGGTGCAGCACTACGACGAATCTAGCCGCGCCCGTCTCTGTGGGTACCGGTGGAGGGTATATCGACACGCTAACCATTCCCGTGACAGGCACGTACACGATTCCAGTCGACCCACAGGGGGCGGCAATGGGCGGTATGACACTGACGCTGAATAATGTCCCACCGGACCCAACGAGTAGTATTACTCTCAACGGGCCATCAACCGCGATTACAACAACCACGCCAGGTCAAAATGCGGAGGTAACGTTCAGCGGAAACTCTGGTCAGCTGGTAACGATCCAACTGACAAATAACACCATAGGGTGTGTCGCCATCAGCCTATTACCTCCAGGGGGAGGAACGGCAATTGTCACTACAAATCAGTGCGGTGCCAGTTTCAACCTTGCGCAGCAGACTTTGCCGACTACGGGAACCTACACGATCTATATCGATCCCAACGGCGCCAATACGGGCGGCATCACTGTAGCGGCCACGAGTCCTTGAGACATCCGGGAGACTCTGGGGTAGGAAAGCGAGAAATCGATGGAAGACCGGAATATCCATACTCTGGACTTTGAAGTAGTGGGAATACTAGTCCCAGGCGTTTGGGTCCCCTTAGATGCTTGGCCCACCGCAACCTCACGGCTTCTTGGTATGGGTTCGGAAGGGGAACTCCACTTGTTAACCAAGTTCCCGTTGAAATCGAAAGGCTTCGAGGTGGAAGGATGACAAGGCAATCATTATCAAAGCTGTTTGCTAAATTGTGTGTTCTGGGGATATTGGCAGGGCCTGCCTTAAGGGCACAAAATCCGGCGAAGACCCAAGGTGGTGGAAGCCCGCCTGCTCAGGCCCGAGCAAGGATTAATCGGCCGATAGCCTTCAATTCTCCACAAACTCTGAACAAGACGGAGACTGGCCACATATTCGATCTGGGTTTCCGCGGAGTCCAGGGGCAGGTGGTGAGCTTCGCTGAGGTAAATGACGCGCAGCCTTGCGAAGTTGTATCTTTCAGCATCCTGAAACCAGATGGAAGTGCCATTGCCAGCAAGAGCGTGTGCGGAAGCGGGTCATTGGGCAACATCACTCTGCCTGCATCCATGGACTACAGGGTTCGTCTGGATCCCGGCGCCGTTGGCAGCGATGTGTCGATCACATTGACTCAGAAAAGCGTGCGACAGTTAGGCGCAAATAAGCCAGAAAGCGTAAGCAGTTCACTTCCCGGCCAGGTGTTTGACCTCACATTTGAGGGCACCGCCGGTCAGCGAGTAACCATTACGGAAACTAGCAATATGTATCCGTGCGGGGCGATGGATTTCTTCATCATGAAACCCGACGGCTCGCCGTTGGCTTCAAGTTATCACGTATGTGGTAACAATTCGCTGAAGAATGAAGTCCTCCCTGCAAGCGGCACGTACAGGGTGTTCATAAATCCAGGTTCGGCGAGTGGCGGGGCTACCTTTGCCTTGACGGCAGCCGGCCATTAGCCTTCAGTGCACTCAGAATGGGGAAATGCCAAATGAGAAGCCAAACAAGATTGTGCATCCTGCAGATTACTCTTATGCTTGCGATATGTTCTCTCCCTTCGGGAATCCTGAGGGCGCAGGCCGCGGGCCAAGCCACACCTTCCGCCAACGCCCCGAAAACCCTTCCTGGCGAGACGGTAACGCTTCTGCCTGATGGGACAGAATTGTTGCTGGGTGGAGAAGCACAGAACGGATCCGTGAGTACTGCTGCCGCAATCTTCGACCCGAGCACAAGCCAATTGGCGCCCCTGGCAAGTTCCCTGCACCAGGCACGCGCATGGCAAACCTCGACTGTCCTTCCGGACGGGACGGTTCTGGTCTTCGGAGGAACGGATTCTCAAGGGGATGTCATCGGTAGCGCGGAAAAATATGACCCTAAAACGCAATTATTCACATTGTTGCCTTCGACCGGGTTAACGCCACGCGCCAATCACACCGCAACGTTGCTGACGGACGGCCTCGTGTTGATTATTGGCGGCGTTTCCAGCAACGGTGAGACGCTTGACTCTTCGGAGCTTTGGGATCCAAAGGACAATTCAGCTACTCAGGTCCCATCTCTAATGCAATTTCCACGCCGCAATCAGTCGGCCGCCATTCTCCCTAATGGCGATGTGCTGGTATGGGGTGGAATGAATGCCCAAGGACAGGCACTGAAGAACGGTGAATCATTCACTCCTGAAAATGAGACTTTCACCCTGATCACAACTCCTCCTGCTCTGCCGGATCAAAGTGAACCCCCGCGGCTGATGGGCTCGCAGCCTGAAGATGGGAGTCTGGATGTCGAAACGGATACCGTCATTGGCATACGATTTTCTGAACCCCTCCAGATGCCTAGCGTCAACGCATCTACGGTCACGCTAAGCAGCCCCGCTGGGCAGGAAACTGCTACAGTTGCTCCCGCCGATGATGGAATGCTGGCCTTCTTGGTTCCGCAAAATCACCTTCAACCGGGCGTTACATACACGGTTTCACTCTCAGGCCTGGCTGATTCGGCAAACCGCCCCCTGCCGCCAACTCAATTCCAATTCACAACCGCGGGGCTGGTAGACAGCGAAGCCTGGGTGCCGCAGCCTGGTGATGGTTGGAAGACCCAGCGCCCGAAGTCCGCCGCCCAATTACTTCCCCCGCTCCAGGCTCCGCCCGGCACCACAGCAATCTCCGGACAAGTGTTGACGCTGGACGGAAAGCCTCTTCGGAACGTTACCCTGCAGGTCGAGGGAATATCCACACAGACGGACAAGACTGGGCGGTTTCTTCTTTCCGTCGGCGGTATGTCCGGCAAGTGCACCTTAGTGATCGACGGCACCAGCGCCAATCACGGGAACAAGGCCTACGGCCTGTTTCAATGGTTGATGGACGTTAAACCAAGCGTCACCAACGTACTGCCCTTCACGATCTGGATGCCGCTCCTCGATATGGAGCATGCAGTAACGATTCCTTCGCCAACGACTCAGCAAACCATAGTTTCAACTCCTGTAATACCGGGCCTTGAGCTCGTTCTTCCTCCCAATACAGTCATCAAAGACCGCAATGGAAACGTGGTCCACCAGTTGAGCATTACCCCCATTCCGCTGGACCGAACTCCGTTTCCATTGCCCGGCGTACAGGTACCAATTTACTTCACGATTCAGCCGGGGGGAGCCATCATTCAAGTCTCCAATTCAAGTGGCCCAAGCGGGGCTCAGCTTTATTATCCAAACACTTACAACAGTCCGCCGGGGACGCCATATGATTTCTGGGATTATAGTCCGGAACCCAACGGCCGATGGGCCGGTTGGTGGGTTTATGGGCATGGTGCGGTTGCGTCAGACGGAAAGGAAATCATCCCTAACCCTGGTGTATACGTCCATAAACTAACCGGAGCGATGATAGGCTCCACCGGTGCTCCACCAGATTCCTGGGCACCTCCTGGTGGCGATCAAGCAGGTGACCCCGTCGATTTGTCTACCGGGTTGTTCGTCGTCAACAAGACGGACCTGTACCTCCCTGACACCATACCGATATCAGTAACGCGAACTTACCGGCCGGGCGACCCTATATCACGTGCCTTCGGGGTGGGCGCCAACTTTTCTTACGGAATGTTTCTCTGGTCCGTGGACAATTACCAGGAAGCTGACCTGATCCTTGCCGATGGCGGCCGCATTCACTACATGCGCATTTCGTCTGGCACCAGTTGGACTGATGCGGTCTACGAGCATACCAGTACACCCACCATTTTTTATGGATCAATCCTTACCTGGAACGCGGGGATCGGTGGTTGGGACATAACTTTGAAAAATGGAACCGTCTACACCTTTAAAGAATATGGGCCGCTCCAGTACATCCGCGACCGGTACGGCAACCAGGTGACAATGACCTGGAGCAACGGCACCGGTGGGAACCTCCTGCAGGTCACGTCGCCGAACGGACGGTACATCAAGTTCACTTACGATTCGAGCAACCGCATCATCCAGGCCCAGGACAATACCGGAAGGATTGTACAGTACACCTACGATTCCGGCGGGCGATTATATACCGTAACCGATCCCAATAGCGGAGTGACGACCTACACTTACGATTCATCTGGCAACATGCTCACCATCAAGGACGCTCGCAACATTACGTACTTGACCAACCAGTACGATGGGAACGGGCGGGTCACAAAGCAAACGTTGGCCGATAGCAGCACGTATCAACTTGCTTATACATTGGGCTTCGACGGCAAAGTGACTCAAACTGATCTGACTGACCAGCGTGGCAACGTGCGGCGAGAGACTTTCAATCAGGACGGATACGCCCTTACCAAGATCTATGCTCTCGGAAAGCCGGAGCAGCAGGAATATACCTACGTCCTCGAACCCAACACCAACCTGGTTCAGAGCGTCACGGATCCCCTTGGGCGCCAGACCGAATATACCTATGACAACATGGGAAACGTCACCAGCATCACGCGACTTGCCGGTACCGGCAACGCAGTGACAACCTCCTTTTCTTACGACCGCAAATTCAGCCAGCTCTCCAGCGTGACAGACCCGTTGGGGCACGCCACAGTCATGTCTTATGACGACAGGGGGAATCTCACCTCCATCCTCGATCCCATGGGAAACCGGACCATGATGGCCTATAACCACTATGGCCAGCCAACCGCGGTGACTGACCCGCTCAACGACGTGACCCGCTTCAGCTACAGCGGCGGCGACCTGACGGGAATTATGGATCCGCTGGGCCACTCCACTTCACGGTTTGTCGATGCCGCCGGCCGGCTGATCTCTGTCACTTCTCCCATGGGGCACGCCACGGTCTATTCCTACGACCCCTTGAATGAATTGACTCAGATCAAGGACCCGCTTGGTAATACCACGATTTTTGCATACGACCCCAATGGGAATCTCCTGAGCGTTAAGGACGCCAAAAACAACATAACCAGCTATACCTATGACGACATGGACCAGCGGATCACACGCAAGGACCCGCTCCCAACGAGGCCTGCAGAAACTTTCCAATACGACGCCAACGGAAACCTGACCCAGTTCACTGACCAAAAGCAGCAGGTGACGACCTTCCAATACGATGCGCTCAACCGGAAGACGTTTGCGGGATTTGGCACTCAGGCCGGCCCCACCTACGAGAGCACGATTACCTACACTTACGACGGTGGAAACCGTCTGACGCAGGCGGTGGACTCCGTTTCTGGAACCATCAATCTTGGTTACGACGACCTCAACCGTCTGACGAGCGAGGATACGCCCCAGGGTTCGGTCACCTACACCTATGATAATGTCGGGCGGCGGACCAGTATGACTGTGGCGGGACAGACGGCGGTGAACTATTCCTATGACAACGACGACCGACTCACCGCAATTACCCAGGGAACTTCCACCGTTGGCTTCACTTATGACGGTGGCAGCAGGCGTGCGACCCTGACGTTGCCCAACGGCGTCGAGATGAGTTACGGCTACGACCAGGCCTCTGAGCTTACCGGGGTCACCTACAAGATGGGTATGACGACCCTGGGCAACCTGACATATGGTTACGACGGCGACGGCCGCCGGGCCAGCATGGGGGGTAGCCTTGCGCGCACAGGCGTGCCCCAACAGCTCAATTCGGCGACCTACGATGGTGCCAATGAACTGACCCAGTGGGATACATCAAGCCTAACTTACGATGCCAACGGGAATCTCACCGGCGATGGCGTCAACACTTACACCTGGGATGCTCGCAACCAGTTGACTTCGGTCAAAGATGCTGGGACTGGGACGACGCTGGCCAGCTTCGTCTACGGTCCGTTCGGGAGGCGGATCCAGAACAGCGTCGGCAATCAGATGCTCTTTGACGGTGTGGACGCTGTTCAGGAACTCTCGGGCACAACGCCAGTGGTCAACCGGTTGACGGGAGGCCTGGATGAGTTTTTTGCCCGCTCGGATGCGTCAGGGACCACTTTCCCGCTGACAGATGCGCTTGGCAGCACGATTGCCCTGACGGATGCCACGGGCAACATCCAAACCCAGTACACTTACGAGCCGTTTGGCGGCACCACACCCAGCGGCACGACCAGCGCGAACTGGTACCAGTTTACCGGGCGCGTTAATGACGGCACGGGCTTATACTACTACCGGGCGCGGTATTACAGCCCGCGGTATCAGCGGTTTATTTCGGTAGATCCAGTTGGACTTGCGGGAGGAATCAACCCCTACTCATATGCCCTCGATAGCCCGACGATTTATGTTGATCCACTCGGACTAGCAACGGTCTCTGTTACTGGCAGCATCAATGTTCAGTTTGGATCCTTCGGCTTTGAGTACAACGGTGGGTTTGCAGTCGACTCGCAGGGGAATATCGCTATTATTAACACGGGCGGTGGGGGAAGAAGGCTCGGAAAAGGATGGACCGCTTCGATTGGCACCAATGTAAGCGGCTCGAACGCCCACACGGTTTGCGGGTTGGGTGGTCCCTTCGCAAGCGCAGAAGGCGGTGCTGGTCTGGGTCCTCACGTGTCTATAAACGGGTTCACCGGTCGCGACTCGCGGGGCCGGAGCGTGCTTGGGTTGGGTGTGACCGGTGGCGCGGGAGTAGGTGAGGGAGGTTATGTAGGTGTTACCTACACAAGTGTAACCCCCCTTGCAGGAAGGAAGAGAACGTGTCCCTGAAAGAGATTCCAGCGAAATACAAGGCGATCAAGAAAACCCTGGCCGCGGCCCTAGCAACAACGTTCATGGCCACCATCGCAACATGTATTTACTTTGACGTTCATTACGCTTACACAATGCCGCAAGCCCCGCAGCCCCAGACCGGCAGAATCTATCCGATTAGCGTACTGCACGGAAGCCGGGTTTACGTGAACAAGCAGGAACTGGCGCACGCGAATTTTGTTTTTCATGAGTTGTTTAATGTTGCAACTGTGTCGTTCTTTCTGCTCTTTTTTTTGATAGCAGATTTACGCGAGCTCTGGCGGAGGGCCAGGGCCGGTCCGCGCCCTCCAGACGCGCATTGATAAGGCATTCCGTCGCTTTCGACCATTGATCGGTCTGAACCGGCGGCTAGGGAATTCGATAGTGGGTTGCGTTTATTTCGAATGTGGCAAGCAGCCCGTAAATAGTACACTCGACTAGTGCTCATACTATTCGGGACGAGACGATCATGCAAGGAACGATTCTGTATCTAATTTTGAGCATGGTTTTGATACTGCTGGGGTTGTCCGGCAAGAGGTTTTACGTGAGCTCCATGCGATTAAACGTGCCGGTCCCAACCCAGTACTGGCGGATTTGGCTTCTAATTTTGGGTGGCATGCTCTTGACAAGTACGCTGCCTGGGGTACCGCCTCTAGGAGCGCACGATTTCCCCGCTACGGGCATTCCTATTCTCGCTGCCGTCGCCTTGCCAGTAGGGATTGTCGCTGTGTTGGTCGGTTGGGGCTTATGCTGGGGAACGGAAAAGTCCGACCAAAGGGCAACGCTATGCGGCATGTTTGCAATGCTTTGGGGCGGTTCGCTAGTTTGGTACGCTTTAGCGACATGGGCTCTGCGAAGATGATTGGGTAGCCTATCTACATGCGTAGTGACGGTATGTTTGGATGAATTCTTTGCCCGCTTGGATGCTACGGGAACCACCTTCCCGCTGCCCGATGCCCTGGGCGGCACCGTCTCCTTAATGGATTAGACTGCTCTGTCCAGACTCAATACTTTTGCAGGCCGTTTAGCAGCCTTGCTTCTGGCTTGTTCACAAGCTCAAAGTGGGCTTATATCTTGGCCGTACAAGCGCCTGTCGAAAGAGTCCCTTGTTCGGTGAATCTGCCGGTGTGGCTCGTTGTTGCCGAGTCCGTGCCCTGCCAACGGTCTGTACATCAAATATGTTTCGATTCGCGGAAAGCTTTCTGGAGGGCACATGGTAAGCGGGCCCAATGGCAGTCGCGTTGTGCGTCGGCTTCGCTTGGTTCGAGACCGTCAACGGTGTCGGCTCGCCGGATTAACTTTGCTGCCGGGATTGCTGGTGTTCTTCTTGACACAAGCGGCGCAAATTCTGGGGCAAACGTCGGGCCTAGCGTTCTTTCCCTATTCCTCGGGGACCCTGGGGGTTTACTCGACAGGTGGGACCCTTGATACGACTAGCCCGTTCTTCCAGGCCCTGGGTACAAATAGCCGGTCCTGCGACACGTGCCACAAGGCATCGGACGGCTATAGCATCACGCCACTGCACATTCAGGAACAGTTCGACGCCACGAAGGGTACCGACCCATTGTTTCGTCCCAACGATGGATCGAATTGCGCTGACTCTCCCGGAGTTGATGAAAGCCCACCAGCCAAATCGGCTTACAGCTTGCTGCTCAACAAAGGGCTGATCCGTTTTTCACTTCCCATTCCCGCCAACTCGCAGTTCACGGCCACAGTCGTTTCCGACCCTTACGGTTGTGCCGCGAACACCGATTCGAGTGGCCAAGAGTCCCTTACGGTATACCGCCGGGTGCCACCCGCGACCAATCTGCGCTTCTTAAGCAATGTAATGCTAGACGGGAGGGAGAGTCTCAAGAGCTTGAACGACCCTGCAACCTTTCAATCGAACCTCAACTTCGATCTTGTGCATCAGGCATTGGACGCCACGCTTGGCCATGAACAGGCTACAACCCCACCAACGCAGGAACAACTGCAGGAAATTGTGGACTTTGAGCTGGGTACCTACACCGCGCAGCAAGTTGATAACGATGCCGGAGTCCTGGTGGCACAAGGTGCCGATGGAGGTCCGATCCGCCTGTCCGCAGTTCCTTACTACCCCGGCATCAATGATTCTCTGGGCAGCGACCCGACGGGGGCGACGTTCGATCCCGATGCGTTTATGCTTTTTTCATCATGGGAGCATCTGATGAGCCGCAACCCTTATACTCTGGCGCGAGAATCAATTGCGCGTGGCGAACGGATCTTTAACTCCGCGCCCATGATCATTCAGGACGTGAAAGGCTTGAATGACAAATTAGGGACTACGACATTCGTCGGCACGTGCTCAACCTGCCACGATGCACCGGATTCCGGCGGGCACTCTCTGCCCAGCTTCTTCGATATCGGCATCACGGACATTCCTGCCGACAACAACGATCCTTTACTTGCTGCGCTCGCCACCCTCAACACGCCCTATTTGCCCGTTTATGCGCTCTCTTGCTCAACGGAGCTCGGCGGGCCGTCAGATTTCACGGTCGAAACCACGGATCCGGGATGGGCCATAGTTACCGGCCGCTGCGCCGATATTGGAAAGGTAAAGGTGCCGGTTATTCGGGGCTTGGCGGCACGCCCCCCCTACTTTCAAGATGGCTCTGCGGATACGCTCGAACAAGCAGTCGAGTTTTATAACCAGCGGTTTCAAATGGGCCTGACAGCCAATGAATTGGAGGACTTGGTGAGTTTTCTGAAATCTCTTTGAATTTTGACAGGGAGATTCGATATGACAGTAACCGAAGGCCACGACTACACCTGGAGTAAATCCTGGATCGAGTTCAAAGCTCCCAACGCCCAGGGGGTATATACCATTCGTGACAAAGAAGGGAGGGTGATATTCGTCGGCAAGGGCAACATCCACGAGCGCCTGGTGAGCCACTGGAACCGGGAAAACTCTGCTGACGCATCGATCTGGGACCACGACCCGGCCACCTTCCAGTTTGAATTGACCAACCGTCCCGCAGAGCGCGAAGCCGAGCTGATTCGAGACCTGAAGCCTTCCTGCAACGGACCTGTTCGCTCCCGATTCCGCAAATTCTGGTGAGCCTATCACAAAGAGCCCATGCGGGAAACGATCGTCGTTCTTGTCACCAAGCCTCTTTGCTACGCGTCCGTGATTCATCCTCACGAGGGGACGACCGACCTGGGTAAGGGTCTGGGCGGGTTACACTTGCTCACCGGCTTTCCGGAATATTACCCGTGTGGTTTGCAGGCAGTGTCCGTGCACCGTGGCCTCCTGAATAGTGAGCATTCTTTCAAACTCTGACGGCAAGCGATGGCCCAACGATGAGTGCAATCGACTTTCGTTGTAAACATGCTCGATAAAGCCCCCGATTCCTGATGGGGATGCGGTGCTTTTTCAGCAGGTCAGTGTAGTCCTTGGAGACATATCGATTGCCACGTTTGGAGAGGTGCACCAAGCTATCCCTTGGCGAGCGGCCGCGGAGTGCCATCTGTAAGGCCACGACGGCCTTTTTCCGGGAAAGCACGAGCAGCAAAGGTACCCCTTACATGGGCACGCAGACTGGCCGTCGGTTGACTTAAAGCTGCTGTCTTACGCTCTTTGATAGTGGTCCAATAAGTTGGCATCCCCGCGTGGTATAAACCCTTTATCTTGAGCTCTGATTTTTGCAGATTTCGGGTGGTCCATCACTACTGTTTATTGAACATCGCAGTCAGACGTCGAATTAAAACGAACAGGTAGGATCCTCCCCTGTTTCATTCCTTCGAAAGCTGCGCACAACCCCTTTGTTACCAACAGGTATCGAATGCCGCTTTCATGCCCTGTTGCCCCGCTGAAAGCGGGGTGGGTCATTCGTATCTCAGTGCCACCATGGGATCGACATTTGCCGCGCGGCGGGCGGGGATGTAACAGGCAAGCAAGGCAACCGCAATCAGGATCAGCGATACGGCAACAAACGTGAAGGGGTCCGCGGGCTTAACGCCGTAGAGCAGGCTTGCGAGGAAACGCATGAGTACCAGGGCACCTGCAATTCCCACAGCCACGCCGATCAATGCCAATTTCAGCCCCTGGCCGACAACCATCCTGAGAACATCATTCTTCTGCGCTCCCAGCGCCATACGGATTCCGAATTCGTGGCTTCGCTGGGCAGCCGAATAGGAAACCACTCCATAGACGCCAATTACCGCGAGGATTAAGGCAAGAGCCGCAAAAAGGACCGAGATCAGCATCGTGAGCCACCGAGGAGCGACCGAGTCCGCCACGACACTCTGCATTGTGCGGATGTTGCCGACAGCCTGGTTGGGATCGACGGAGTGGATGATGTGGCGAACGTCCGTGGCGAGGGTCACTGGCGCCTCGGCGGCTCGGACCGCCAGAGTCATGCTATTGAACGTTTCCGGGAAATACATCGCCGTGGTAGGTTCCGCCGTCACGCCGTCCTCTTTCACGTCACCGACCACCCCGATGACCGTATTCCATTTGCACCCACCCTCCGAACAATTGACTCCGAAGCGTTTCCCAATCGGATTCTCGCCGGGCCAGTAGTGCCGGGCCATCGTCTCGCTGATTAGAGCAACACTCTTCTCTTGGTCGCTAGCCCTGAATGACCGCCCCATGAGCAATGGGATTCCCATGGCACGGAAATAACCGGCGGTCACCGAACGGTGTGCTGCCCAGATGTAGTCGCCGCGAGGACGAGGAGGACGGCCTTCGATGCTAATGTCCTGCCCCCAGGCGCGTCCGGACAACGGCATGACGTTGATGGCCCCCGCTGCCCGGACTTTCGGAAGAGCTGCAATGCGCTCGATGGCCTCTCTGTAGAATTCGTCCGCGCCTCCCCTGGTTCGGTCCAGGTCGATTGTCAGCATGTTTTCAGGCTGGAAGCCCAAATCCGCTGCTGAAAGCCTGTCGAAACTCTTGATGAGCAAACCGGCGCCCGCCACAAGCATGGTCGCCAGCGCGACCTCGCCCGCTACCGCGCCAACCAGAAGCGGCCGCCGGCCGGCCCGCGGAGTTCGATCGCCTTCTTTGAGGCTCTC
>OBIZ01000040.1_pt1 | contig 23040 bp, 17 predicted proteins | sample 1519801 | NCBI WGS metagenome assembly OBIZ01 (sample SAMN01911456, study PRJEB22533) | soil metagenome | biome: Soil | place: Malaysia | collected 2012-04-30 | depth DG_metagenome m | reverse complement strand
CCATGGTGGCCAGGTCGTTCAGCGTCATCTGGAAACCGCCGTCGCCCACAAAGGCGATCACCTGGCGGTTGGGAAAGGCCATCTGCGCGCCCAGCGCCGCCGGGAACCCATAGCCCATGGTGCCCAGGCCGCTCGACGAGAGCCAGGAGCGGGGAGAGCGGAAGTTGTAAAACTGCGCGGTCCACATCTGGTGCTGGCCCACGTCCACGGCGACGATGGCGTCTTCGTCAGCAAGCTCGGCAATGGATTCAATCACGTACTGCGGCTTCACAATGTTGGTGTACTTGTCGTAGGCCAGCGGGTGCTCGGCCCTCCAGGAATCAATCCGCTTCAGCCAATGCTTGCGCTCAGCCGTCGCCGCTTTGTGCCCGGATTTTTTCAGTTCGTTAATCAGGTTCTGCAGCGTTTCCCGCGCGTCACCCACCAGCGCCAGGTCAACATTGACGTTCTTGTTGATCTCAGAGGGGTCCACGTCAAAATGGATCTTCTTGGCGTTGGTGGCAAAGCCGCTGATGCGCCCCGTGACGCGGTCGTCAAACCGCGCTCCCACGGCAATCAGCAGGTCGCTGTTGGTTACTGCGGTGTTGGTGGCGTAGGAACCGTGCATGCCCAGCATGCCCAGCGACAGCGGGTGCTGTGAAGGGAAGGCACCCATCCCCATCAGTGTGGTTGTTACCGGGATGTGCGTGAGTTCGGCAAGCTCGCGCAGTAGGTCCGAGGCGTTGGCGGAAATCACTCCTCCTCCTACATAAAGCACCGGCTGCTGGCTGGACTCGATCATCTCACAGGCCTGTTGCATCTGCTCCCGGGTCCACTCCCCCGGCTTATGAACGCGGTGCGTCTCCCTGGTGGGCGGATAGCTTGGCTCGGTCTTTTCAATCAGCACGCTTTTGGGCAAATCAACCAGCACCGGGCCCGGCCGGCCTGAAGCCGCAATCTCAAACGCCTGCTGGATCACATTGGGAATGTCGGCGGCGTTCTTCACCAGGAAGGCGCGCTTGGTGATGGGCAGCGCGATCCCGACGGTGTCGGCTTCCTGAAAAGCGTCTTTCCCGATCAGGTTGGCGGGAACCTGGCCGGTAAGCGCAACCACCGGGATGGAATCCATCATGGATGAAGTGAGTGCCGTGATCATGTTGGTGGCGCCGGGACCGGAAGTGGCCAGGCAAACACCCGGCTTTCCTGTCACGCGCGCGTAGCCATCTGCCGCAAAAGCTGCCGCCTGTTCGTGGCGGACCAGAAGATGGTGGATTCCCGCGCTGTACATAGCGTCATAAAGCGGCAGGATGGCGCCGCCCGGAAGTCCAAAAATGACCTCCACTTTCTGGCGCACTAGGCTTTCCAACAAGATTTCGGAACCTGAAAAAGTCTTGGACATAAACGAGCAATCCCCAAAGAAAATGTCTGGCCGTGCCGTGCTGATAAGGCTCTGATGGCAGATACCGACCAGTCGGTAGGTAGAATAGCATTGCTGCTATTCCCCGTCAAGAGGTATCTAAAAGGCCCCGGCCACGGCTGAGACCCGTAGCGGCGAGGTTACCTTGCTGGACAGCCATTCAGGCAAGTCGTTGCCGGCACTCGTCCAGAATTTCGGCGGTGCGGCTTGCGCCCACGCGCGAGACGCTGAGGGCTCGAACCTCAAGGAGCTTGTCAAGGGTGCGAACACCTCCAGCGGCTTTAACCTGCACGTGCGCCGGGGAGTGCTGCCGCATCAGTTTGAGGTCTTCGATAGTAGCGCCGCCCGTGCCATACCCGGTTGAAGTCTTCACCCAGTCGGCGCCCAGCTCGCCGCAAATCTCGCAGAGCCTGATCTTGTGGCGGTCCTGCAAATAGCAGTTCTCGAAGATAACTTTCACCTTCTGCCCTCGGCCGTGCGTAACCTCGATGACGGCCTGGATGTCCCGCTGCACAAAGTCCCAGTCCTCGCTCAAGACTTTGCTGATGTTCACCACCATGTCGAGTTCCTGTCCGCCATCGTCGAGCGCGCGCCCGGCTTCGGCAACCTTGACTGCGGTGGTGTGCCCTCCATGCGGAAAGCCGATGGTGGTGCTGGTCTTCACGGTGCTCTCTTGCAGAACTTCAGCGCAACGGCGCAGAGCGTAAGGCATGATGCAAACGCTCGCACAGTCGTACTCGAGCGCCAGCCGGCATCCCTGCTCAAGCTCTTTTTCTGTCAGCGTGGGATTCAGCAGGGAATGATCGATCATCTTCGCGATGTCCTGGTAGGTGTAGTCCATAAGGCCTCCCCTGAAACCGGTATTATCGGCCTGCCTAGAATAGCTCCATCTTGTGGCCGGTGTCCCGTGCCCCCATTTCTTGGAATGCGTTCGACGCTTGCAATTCGCTAACCCGACGGGAGTATAATTGGCCCCATGCTACGACGCAAATTCTTTGGCAACCTGATCGTTGGAAGCGCGCTGGCTCCGATGGCGGGGCCTACGCAGCCATCTGAGCCACAGTCGGCGCAGGAACCCTATCTTGAACGCCCGGTGACGGGCCAGCCACACAACGGGAAAGTTCTTCTTGCAATTGAGGCGCACGCGGACGATATCCCACAAATCGCGGGGGGCACGGTGGCCAAGCTCATCGAAGAGGGTTATACGGGTTACCTGGTACGCGCCACAAACGATGACATGGGAGATTCGCCGGGGCTCGGCACACCGGGAACGATTGGCGAAAACGTGCTCCGCAACGAGCGTGACAATGCGGAGGCAGCGCAGGCCCTGGGCTGCAAAGACCGCTTTGACCTGAACTACAGTAACCACCGCATGGCCGATATTTCGCTGAACGAGTTGATCTGCCGCCTGATTCTTATCATCCGGCTGGTCAAGGCGGATACCGTGATCGGCTGGGATCCCTGGGCCCACGATGAAGAGAATCCTGACCACTACATGCTGGCCAAAGCTGTGGAAGCGGCCTGCTGGATGGCGGGCCGCGCGCACGACTACCCCGAGCAATTCGCGGCAGGCCTTGCACCAAAACAGGTCCAGGATAAATACTATTTCGCGCGGCGGCCGGAGATCACCCGAGTGGTGGATATCAGCGCGCAGGTCGACAAGAAGATAGAAGCGAACAGAGCCAATACGGCGCAAGGGCCGGCCGGGCACCTCGGTTCACGCCTGAGGGCAAGCCTGGCTAAACGAAATCTGCGCCTGCCCCTGCTGGGCAATGATGATGACACCGCCGACCGAAACTACATCAAGGAATTTGTTTTGAGGCGTAACCGCGAACTGGGCAGGAAGTACGGCGTTGAGTACGCTGAAGTGTTCCACTACATTCCAGCAGGAGCGGCCGGTGCCGACCTGGATCCGCGGATCGAGACCTACGTTAAAGAACACGCTGTCCCGATAAAGTGATTAGCGCGGTCCTTGAGGAAATTTCGGTTTGCGGCTCCTACGCAGACCGAATCCCTCTTTGCGGCCAGGAAAGATATCACTCGACACTCCAGCCGCGTGCCATAGGGTCGCATCCAGCCGCTCAAGCAAGCACCTGGATAATTGAGCTTCGGGATTCACCCAATTGGATGGATCTGCTGCACACCTTCATGCTTTTCGGCTGGCGGGAAATCACACTGCTTCTATGGCTTCTCTCTACCGGTGGCCGCCTTTGTGAACTGACTCCAAGGCTTTCATGACCGTATCATGACCAGGAGTATCTTGAATTTCATCAGCGCCCCGACGGAATGAGGTTCGTTTGCGGGCAGAATGATGGCATCGCCCGCCTGCAGCAAATGGGGCTTGCCGGAAACGGCCAACTCTGCTTTCCCGTCGAGTGCACACACCAGGGCGTCGTAGGGAGTTGTATGTTCACTCAGGGTCTGTCCCTCATCGAATGCAAACAAGGTCACTGTGCCAGCAGTTTTACCGATGACAATTCGGCTGACCACCGCGTCCTCCTGGTATTCAACCAGTCCGGCCAGGTTTGCAGGTGCTGCAACAAGCTTTTCCAGGCGTCTTGCGTTCCTGCTCTCTCCCATTACTTGGCCCCCTTCCATTGCAAATGACAAGGGTACAGTCGCCGCTGGCGCGGACCGTCAATTCTCGGGCTTGCGAAAAATGACGCAGTAATTGTCATTGGGCCAGTCGGCGGGCTCGGAGACCATCTGGAATCCGGCGGCGGTCAGTTCCTGGATGAGGATCTTTTTCGGCATGCCGTGCCCGCCCCGGTTGGCGGGGACGCCTTCCACGGCCGGCAGTGACGAACGCGGAGGAAAGTCGATCACGGCCAGCATGCCGCCGGGCTTGAGCGACTGGAAAAGGCTGGCATCCATTTTTTGCGGCTCGGTAAAGTGGTGATAAACACGCCGCATGTAAATTGAGTCGCAGCACTCGGGCGGGAGGTTCGTTCCGTCCTGCGAGCCTTCAAGCACCGTAATGTTATGGTCATTTTCTCCGGCAGCCAGTTCCTTCAAGTGCGCGAGCTTCTCGGTGCTCACTTCCGTCGAATAAATGTGGCCGGCGGGGCCCACGCGCTTGGCTGCGTCGAGCATCATCTCGCCCGCGCCGGCGCCGATTTCCGCCACCACGCTGCCTGCATGCCAATTGAGCAACTGGGCCAGTCGAGTCGACTCCTCTTTATATTCCTGCCCACAGACAGGAAGTGCAATGGTTGAAAGCAACAGGGCGATCAGCAGCAGGTTCCGCTTATTCTTCATCACCACCTCCGGGGCACTGGATTATACCCGGTCGCCACTTTGACGGCCACACCAAATTGCCTTCTTGATCGGCCGTACGGACTTCCAGGCCGTTGGCTTCCCCATGGCCCGATGGTATCGGTCGATGAGCTTCGAGGGGCTGCCTCAGGGAAAACGGCCCATCACGGGATCTTGCAGCTATCTACCGCCATCCTGGCCCGGGGTTGGGGTTTATACGGTGAACTTCCGCTTCTCATAGCACCGTAATGGAATAGCAATAATTCCGCGCTCCTGCTGGAGCGGTCAGCTGGTGCGCACCCTCAACTCCGTCAAAAGCTGCTTCGACGTAGTATTCCAGCAGCGGCGAGTCCCCCTTGCTTGCCTCGATCTCTTTCACAAACGTCCTGCGGCCAGCCAGTTCCATTGGAAAGGACTGCCATCCCTCCGAGTCAGCGCGTCGTACGTACAGTTTGAGCCGAGGCGCGTAGTCGCCGCCCGGCGCTACTGCAAAGATTCGCACTTTCTCTCCCGGGGCTAAGGCAGAAGGCCGCGTGGGGACGAACACGCGTGGGCGGGCCGAGGCATCTTTCCTGCGCACATCCTGGAACTGTTTTTCGACATCTGCCGGCAGCCTGCCGAGGAACTCTTTCATGGAAAGGCGCAGGCGGAAAAGCGCCAGTCTTTCAAACTTGTTGTGTACGGAAGCCAGCGCGCCCTGCTCGTTCCGTTCGCCCACCATCTGCTGGTAAATCAACAAGGCTTCACGTACCCGCGGGGCAAGCTCTTGCCAGAGCGGTACTCCCTGGTTCAAAACTTTTTGTTTTGCCTCGGCGGCTTCGCCGCCTTGTTTCAATTTCTGCGCTTCCTGCAAAACCTGATGAAGTCGAGACGCAAGCACCCACGATTCCGAGTAGGGAACAAGAAATTCAACGTAGCTGGCCAGGTAATCCAGCCGTTCACGTTCAGCCGGGCCCGATGCCACGTCCGTCAACGCTCTGAGTTGTTGCGCCACCTTGGCCTGCGAAACTCGCACTTCTTCCGGCGGTTCGTAGCCGGCCCAGAATTCGAACGCCTCGCTGTAATCACCCGAGTAGGCATGAATCTGGTGATGGCCGTTCTCAATCTTTCCCGTAAAGGAATTCAAGATCAACCGGTCCCGGTCAACCTTCGTCAGGATGTCTGCCAATTCCGTTGCGCGAAGACCCTCCGCCTGCGCAGCTGCGAACGATTGGAAAAACTGAGCGGGCTTCAGGGTCCGGTCCCACGAGGCCTTGGCCTGGAATCCCGCATCAGCGTTCATCATTCGGTTCCGCCAGTGAATGCCCAGCACGCCCTGGCATCCGTAGTGCTCGGCGAGGTCCAGGTCTTCTGCTCCCCGATGAACGTGGAATTGCGGAAGCCACATTGCCGGGTCGTCTTCCAACCAGGGAATCGGCCAGCGTTCGCGCTCGCCAAGCTTTCCATATTCCTCGCTGACGGGGTCCCAGCCGAGGTTGTCGCTTAGCGAAGTGAAAATTACGTCCATTGGCAGTTGCTGATGGAACTGGGCGAAGTGGCGGACCACGCCTCCCCAACCGGAAATGACCAGCCGCTTTTGAGGGGCATGCCGCCTGAGGAAGTCGTAAGCCTGCCTGTAAGGCGTAACTGAGAGCGGAACGTTTTCCTTCTGGCTCGCCCAGTTCATGGCTTCGTCTTCCCACAGCCAGACGTAATCGACGGTGGGATAAGCTTCCAGCAGATTTCCTAGCCGGGCCTCCAGAATGTCGCGTGCCGCCACGGATTCGGGATCAATGCGGGGGCCGGGCGCCTTCGGGTTCTTGCTCTTGTAATGCGCCTCGGGCGGGGCTGCGCGAAAGATCTCATCCGGTATCTGGTAAGGTTCAAAGCCGACGCCGGTCCGGATGCCGAGCGTCTTCGCGTACTCGAAGGCCTTGCCCCACAATTGCTGTGCGAACCTGGCATCTTCCCAGCAGTTGGTGGCCCTTGTTGTGGCTTCTGAGCCGAAGACCTCTCCGGCAAAGTAATCGGGCGCCCCCATGCCGTAATTGGAGGTCCTCTCGGGAATATAGCCCCAGCGGTTGGTGGCTGTTGTGTCCGTGTAAGCCAGATGCCCGGCTCCGCCGTATTCAAACGACAGGAACGATTCGGTCCACTGGTTTGCGCCCGAATAAACGTGAATGCCAAGAGTGTTGAAACGCATCCGTAGCATGGCTTCAAGGTAAGCTCGATATTCCTCGCGGTTGTAGACCGTGATGCAATTCAAGAAGTCCGGCCAAGGCAGCAACCCTCGCGTCTTGAAGCGCGGCTGGGCCAGCCACGGACTGTTGAAGATGGGCAGGTTCAATTCCTGCGCAGGCTGCAACGGATAGTTGTCTCCGTCAAGACCGAAGAACGCTCCCTGCCTTTCAAGGAAATCGAAGACCGCGTAGAGGACGGCCTGCGGTGTGGCACCTATCAAGCGGATTCTGGAGCCATCTCCATTCGAGGTCTCCCGGCGGATTTCATAAGCTTCGGGATCTTTGAACGACCCCTTGTTTGCGTACTGCGTGAAAACGATATCTTCGGCGCCCGGTTCTACACCTAAACCGGCGGCCTCAATCGGCGGTCGAATAAGTCCCAGCTTGCGAAGGCCGCGTGCGAGCTCCTTGCTGGCAAGCTTTTCCTGAAATCCTGCTTCGTGCGGTACCAGAATCCAGACCTTCCTGTTTGCACCGAGAGTGAAATTCATGCTGAGCCGGCCGTTATCGATGATGGCGTCGGGCTTCGATTTCTGGCTGTACGCCCGCGCAATGCCACCACCTGACGGATGGAACGAACTGGTGCCCAGCAGTGCCGCGGACCCTTGCAGAAATTCCCGGCGATCAATGCCTTTTCTTCGTTTCACCGTTGGCTCCTTCAAGAAAAAAGTTTGTGGATGGAAAAGTGGTGGAAGCGCACGGGTCCAATTTGGTGACATCGAGCCTCGGCGCCCCTATGCATTTTCAGCTCTAACCGCCGCACACTGCATCGCGGCCCCTTCGTTCCGCCTCAGACGTAACTGGCGAGCTCCCTGACTTTTGTAATCTTGTCGGTACTGAGGCCGTTGAGATCGGACTCGTCCAGCCACCCTTCAGTGAGCAGCGTGGCAAACACCCTGAGCAGCCTTGAGTACCGGTAGACGTATTTCCGGTCTGTCTCGCGGCGCTGCTCCGAAAGGTAGTCGTGTATTCTCCATATCTGGCGGATATCGCCTTCGTCTTTTAGCATCTGCTGGACTCTTGCACGGATGGCGCGGCATTCTTTTGTAAATGCAGCATCGAATGCTTTCCTGGCAACTCGTTTTTCATCCTTGGACCATTGGAACTCGTCGATCATCATTTACCACCTCGAGATCATGGAGTCTGGGAGGGACGCTAATCGGATTGCGAAAACTGCCATCGGCAAACGATGATAGCACGACCCAAAATGCGTTCTTACCGGTTGCTGGATGCGGTTCCGTCAAGCAATTCTTTATTTAAGCAGCTTGACGTCACCGTTTCATTGCGGTCGCTTGCGCTGAAGTGGTCGAGGGTCTATACTTTATTGGAGAGTGGTTGCGGTGGGCGCAAGCCCACTTTTTTGTTGGGGAAGGACTGCCCCTTTTTCGGGCTGCCGGGCCCTCAACGGACGGTGAATCCACCCGCACCTTAAGAATGATCGTTGATCTGGAAAAGATCGAAGCCATCGCCGAGCGCGTGGCCGTCGGCGAAGGATTGACGCTTATTGATGTGGAGCTCAAGGGGGGACGGTCGAACCCGCTGCTCCGGGTCTATATTGACAAGCCTGGAGGAGTTACACACGCGGATTGTGCGCTCGTCAGCGAGCAAATGAGTGCTATCCTTGATGTGGAAGACCCGTTCCCGGGTAGTTACCTGCTGGAGGTTTCGTCACCCGGCCTGGACCGGAAGCTGGTGAAACCGCGGGAGTACCAGCACTTCACGGGGCGCAGGGTAAGGATCGTGCTGCGTGAGCCACTTGAGGAGCAGAAAGTTTTTGAAGGCAGGCTGGTGGGATTCGACGATGGCCGAGTCAAGTTGGGCCTGGATAACGAAAGGGTTGCGGAGTTTGAGCTTTCAAGTATTTCGAAAGCCAGGCTGCTCCCTGAGCTTTAGTGGAGTAATGAGTTGCTTCGGTGGCTCGGTTGTGCTCTGGCCGGGCTTTGAACTGGCGTGGGGCAGGCAAGCTGGAGGAAAATTGTGACGACCAGTCTTCTTTTTCAGACAATTGACCAGTTGAGCCGGGAAAAGGGTATCGATCCCGAGATTGTAGTGGCTGCCGTTGAAGATGCCATCCTTGTGGCGACGCGAAAGTACTACAAGACCGTGGAAGACCTGGAGTCGCGCTTCAACAAGGAAACCGGCCACGTGGAAGTGTGCGCCGTCAAGAAAGTTGTGGACCAGGTTGCCGACCCGGACCATGAAATTTCGCTGGCCGAAGCTCTCAAGCTGAATCCTGAGGCAACTGTTGAATCCGAAGTGAGAATTCCCAAGGCCACGGACGTGCTGGGCCGTATTGCGGCGCAGACGGCCAAGCAGGTGATTTTCCAGAAGGTCCGCGAGGCTGAACGGGACACGGTTTACGCGGAATACAGCCAGCGGATAGGTGAGCTAATCAACTGCACGGTGAAACGCATGGAGGGTCCCGACGTAATCCTGGACCTGGGGAGGACTGAAGCCCGCATGCCGCGCCGCGAGCAGTCGAAGCTGGAGGCATACCAGATCGGCGACCGCGTTCGTGCCGTGATTACCCTGGTAGACCGGGCCGCCCGCGGCCCGCAGGTGATTGCTTCGCGGGCCGATTCCAACCTGGTGCGGAAGCTCTTTGAGATGGAAGTGCCGGAGATTTACGACGGCACCGTTGTGATCAAGGCCATTGCCCGCGAGGCCGGCGAGCGCACCAAAGTGGCCGTATACTCGCGCGATCCGGACGTGGACTGCGTGGGCGCCTGCGTTGGAATGAAGGGCATGCGCGTGCAGTCGGTGATTCGTGAACTGCGCGGTGAAAAGATCGACATCATCGAATACAACGAAGACCCGGTCGCTTTTGCCGCCAACGCCCTGAGCCCTGCCAAGATCAATCACGTATCCATCGTTGATATTGAGCAGAGACATCTGGAAGTGATCGTCGACGATTCACAACTCTCACTTGCCATCGGCAAGAAGGGGCAAAACGTTCGTCTGGCCGCCAAGCTGCTGGGCTGGCAGATTGACATCAAGAGTGAAGAGGAAAAACGGCAGGAGATTGAGTCGCAGATGGCCGCCATGGCCCTGCGGGGAGCGCCAATTACGAACCTGGAAGGGTTGGGCGACAAGACTCTGGAAAGACTTCGCACGTCCAATATTGAGACGGTTGAGCAACTGGCTCAGATGACGCCTGAGGACTTGATGCAGATTCAGGGCATCGGCGATAAGACCATTGAACGAATCCGCCGTGTGGTTACTGAATACTTTGAAAAAGGCCAGGAAGCGATTGAGCAGGCCGCCCTGGAGGAAGAAGCGACGGCGCTCGAGAAAGTGGCGCCCCCTGAAGCTGGAGAAGCCGCATTGGAAACCGGGGAGCAGGTAATTGAAATCGGCGAACCGGGAGAGGAAGCAAGCGAACCCGCCGAGGCTGAGGGTGGTGGGGAACCAACCGCCGCCGAGTATGCTGAGGAAGCAGAAGAAGTGGTGGCCGGCGCCGAAACCGCTGAAGAAGAAACAGCGGCGCCCGATCAGTCTGCCGAGGAAGGGAAGATCGAGGAAGCAACAGAGGAAAAGGGTTAAGATTGTGGTTGGTTATGGCAGGGGATGCGTGCTGGGCGCGTGTTTCCCAAGGTGCAAAGGCGTAGAGACTCTCGGAAAGAGGTGAAATGGGTAGTATCCGAATCAACGAGCTGGCAAGGGAGCTGGAGGTAAAGAGCCGGGCGATCCTTGAGTGTCTTCAGAAGGTCGGCATCACCGAAAAGAAGTCGCACTCCAGTTCGCTCGATGATGATGCGGCGGACAAAGTGCGTGCGTACTTCCGCGGCGGAGAAACGCCTGCTGAGGCTGCCGCCCCGAAAGAGGCGAAGCCTGCGCCCGCCAAGGCAGCACCGGCTCCTTCAAAAACCAAAGCCTCGACGTCCGCTGCCCCCAGAGAGTCTGTGAAGCACGCTGAACCTCCCGTGTCCCGCCAGTCGTTTACCAAGTCGATTGCGGAAATCAAGGCGGCGGCGCGGAAAACGGTCGCACCCCGGCCCCCTGCCCGCCCTGCGGCAGAACATGCTGCGCCGGCCGCGCCCGCTGTCCCGCAAGAACGCCCGGCACAGCGTCCTGCCGGGGCAGTTCCCCCGGTTCAAAGTGTTCCTCCCCGGGCGGGAATTGTCCGGCCGGCGGCAAGAGCTTCGGTACCGGTCGCTCAAAGGGCCAAACCTTCGCCTCCGCTTGTGGCAAAAATACCTGCCAAAGCGCCTGAGGTTGCTCCGCCTGTTGCCGAAGCCAGGCACGCCAAGCCTGCCCGCGCTTCGAAGCTCCCGGCCTCAAAGCAGCCGATCTATCCCACTGCCGGATTGCCGAAGGCTGTGCCGACACGTACGCATGGTTTGCGCCGTCCTGGCGAGCCACGCCCGATGCACCCGACCGCGCGGCCTGCTGCCGGCGTTGCAGGGACAGCGAGACCCACGGCACGGAAGAAGATTGTGGTGCCGAAAATGGAACGGCACGCTGCTCCTCCAGCCCAGCCAGCGGCGCCGGAAGAAATCCAGATTACGCGGACAATCACCATTACGGAAGGGGTAAGCATCAAAGAACTTTCAGAGAAGCTGGAAGTCCGCGCCAAGGATGTGCTGAAGAGGCTGCTGGAGAAGGGCATCTTTGCCACGATCAACCAGACGCTCGACAGCGAAACCGCCGCCGAGATATCTCGGAACTTTGGTGCGGAAGTCAAAGTCATCAGCTTTGAAGAAGAAGTCTTTCGAGAAGACGAGGAAGAGGACCGCAAGGAAGACCTTCTGCCCCGTGCTCCCGTTGTTACCGTGATGGGGCACGTTGACCATGGCAAGACCTCGCTGCTGGACGCCATCCGTGAGACGAAGGTCGCTTCCGGTGAAGCAGGCGGCATCACGCAGCACATCGGCGCTTACCAGGTTGAGACGCAAGGCCGAAAAGTCGTCTTCCTGGATACACCGGGCCACGAAGCTTTCACCTTGATGCGTGCCCGCGGAGCCAAGGTTACGGATATTGTCGTGCTGGTGGTTGCCGCTGATGACGGTGTGATGCCCCAGACGCTGGAAGCCATCAACCATGCGCGCGCCGCTCAGGTTCCCATTGTGGTGGCCATCAACAAGATTGATAAACCCGACGCCATGCCGGACCGGGTGAAGAAACAACTGGCTGACCGCGGGCTTAGCCCGGAGGACTGGGGTGGCGATACTGTTACGGTGGAAGTTTCTGCAAAGCAGCGCAAGAACCTGGATCTTTTGCTGGAAATGATTCTGCTGGTGGCCGATATGCAGGCGCTGAAGGCCAATCCTGGACGCTTGGCTTCCGGAACGGTCCTTGAAGCCAAGCTGGACAAGGGCCGCGGGCCGGTGGCGACGGTGATTGTGCAGAACGGAACGCTGCGTGTGGGTGATTCATTTATCGTCGGCGCCATTTACGGAAGGATTCGCGCCATGTTCAATGACCGTGGGCAGCCGGTCATTGAGGCTCCGCCGAGCACGCCGGTGGAAATTCTGGGACTGGAAGACGTTCCGCAGGCCGGCGACCGTCTACAGTCCATTGATGACACGGCCAAGGCGCGCCAGATTGCCACGCACCGGCAAACCAAGCTGCGCGAGGCAGCGCTGGCGAAGACCGCGCGGCTTACCCTGGAACAGTTGCATGAGCAGATGGCGGCGGGTGAGGTGAAGGAACTGGCGCTGATCATCAAGGCGGACGTTCAAGGGTCGGTCGAAGTCCTCGCTGATACGCTTGGGAAACTTGGCAACGAAAAAGTCAAGACCAAGGTCATCCATGCGGGTGTCGGAGCCGTCACGGAAACGGACGTTCTGCTGGCCTCTGCCTCCAATGCCGTAATTGTCGGGTTCAACGTGAGGCCCGAGCGCAAGGCGAATGACCTGGCGCAGCTCGAGAAGGTCGATATTCGCCTTCACACGGTTATTTACGAGGTGGTGGAAGAAATCAAGAAGGCCATGTCCGGGCTTCTATCGGCCGTATTCAAGGAGATTTCACAGGGTCGGGCGGAGGTGCGCGACACTTTCCGTATTTCCAAGGTTGGAACGATTGCCGGATGTTACGTGCAGGAAGGGAAGGTGACGCGGGAGTCCCGGATCCGTGTGTTGCGGGACAACGTCGTGGTCCATGAAGGCCGCGTGCGGTCCGTCCGGCGCTTTAAGGAAGACGTGCCAGAGGTGAAGTTCGGAACGGAATGCGGTATCTCGGTTGAGAACTTTAATGACATCAAAGTCGGGGATGTGCTCGAAGCTTACATCGTCGAGCGCGTGATGGAGCCCGCCATAGCCTGACGAGGTGATGGGCCAGAATGCCAGTCGGCCTTCTTACCCTCGAGATTCATCTGCCGTATTCACACTCACTGAAGGAGAAGCGTGCGGTCCTGCGCAAGGTCCGCGACCGCCTCCGGTCCAGATTTAATGTTGCTGTGGCGGAACTGGACCACCGTGATGTCTGGCAGGTTGCAACCCTCGGCGTTGTATCTATATCCGACAGCCAGCAGCTTCTGGACGCTGTTTTGCGGGATGTCCTTCGCGAATCCGAAAATATCCTGGGAGAGGATGTTTCCCGGCACGATATTGAATTCTTTTAGGGCCGGCCGTGTGTAAAGCGGCGTGTGCAAGGGTTTGCCATGACTGTTCCTGGACGGCGCCAGGCGAGACTGCAGGACCAGATCCGCGAAGAAGTGACCGAGATGATCGAGCTGGAACTGAAGGACCCTCGCATCGGCTTTGCTACAGTCACTCAAGTTGATCTGCGACCTGATTTGCGGTCTGCGTACATCCGGGTTTCTGTGAAGGGCGAAAAGGAAGCGCAGGAAGGCACGCTGGAAGGGCTTCGATCCGCCACTGGCTATCTTCGGCATGAACTCAGCCTGCGTCTGAGGCTGCGGCGTGTTCCGGAACTTATTTTCGTATTGGATCACAGCGCCGAGGACATCGACAGGATTGAATCCCTGCTCAACCAGGCGAATAAGAACCAATAAGCATTGAGGAGACTCCAGCCGTAGCCCGGCGTCGCGCGGTGGATTCGAGGAATACACTGCGCGTGCGGTTTTGATTTTTTCATGGATCAGCAAATTGCTGGCGTTTTGATCATCGACAAGCCCTCGGGCATGACGTCCCACGACGTCGTGGCCCGCGTGCGGCGGTTGGTGGGGATTCGCCAGATCGGGCACTTCGGAACGCTGGACCCTTTTGCCACCGGTGTGCTGCCACTTTCCGTGGGTAAGGCGACACGCTTTGCCCAGTTCTACCTTAAATCCCGAAAAGCATACGAAGGCACCATGCGGCTCGGGGTTTCCACGGACACTTATGATGGCACCGGAACGCCGACGTTTGAAGAGGCTATCGTTTCTGTTGAGGCAGAGGCACTCGAAAAGCTGTTTCGGGAATTTACGGGAAGGCTGATGCAAACGCCGCCTCCGTATTCTGCCAAACGGGTCGGCGGAACGCGGGCCTACGAACTGGCGCGACAGAACAAGCCGGTCGAACTTGAGCCGGTGGAGGTAGAGGTTTACGCGCTGGAATTACTGTCATTCGACGGAATCCGCGCTCGCATGGCTGTGGAGTGTTCCGGGGGCACTTATGTCCGCTCGCTTGCCCACGATATTGGGCAAAGGCTCGGTTGCGGGGCACATCTGGAAGGTTTGCGGCGGACGGCCGTGGCTGAGTTTACGCTGGGGCAGTCAGTGACACTGGAAGCGCTGGAGGATGCCGTCGGTGAGGAAAGAGTGGAAGGCTGCCTCGTTCCGCTCGAGGCGCTCCTGCCTGATTGCCCGGAACTGATTGTGCGAGGCCGGGACGAAAAGAGTGTTCGGCACGGTCATAAGTTTGAACTGGCCCAAACGGAGCGCTTTGGGCGGGGCACGGGACGCGTCCAGGAGGTTTCTCTGATAAAAATCCTGAACCCGGAGCATCGCCTGATTGCCGTGGCGCGTCACGTTTCAGGGAGTATCTATCATCCTGACCTTGTCCTTGTTTAGTCCCCTCATCTTCAATTGCTTTATAGGAAACTGTTGTGGTTCTCGCCTGCCTGTCTACGCCAAGTGCAGGCTACCGACCGGCTGCGGAGACCTCACTCCTGTTTCTGTGCTACTCCATGATAAGGTTCTGCGAGGGTGATATGCAGTTGTTCCTGTTGGGATTCGGGATGGGCTTCGTGGGAGGTTTGGTTCCTACTCCACTGCATCTGATTGCGCTGACCCAGATGTCGCTCAAACACTGGGCGCGCGCTGCCTGGGTTCTGGTTGGCCCTCCTGCTCTTGTTGATGCGGCCTTCTTTCTCGTCGCCTACTTTTTTTATCAAATCATTCCCCCCGGCATCGCCCATTACACGGCGTATGCTGGCGGCGCAGCGATGGCAGGGTTTGGAGCATATCTGTTGTGGGGAGATCGCGGGACAGGCAAGCAGAAGAAAGAGTGCTCCTGGAAGCTGACCTACGGGAGCCTGACTGTTGCAACCCTTGTGGAGGCCAGTGCTCCGGGGACCTGGGTTTACTGGCTGGCCATCGCCGGCCCGATTATTGCTGAAGGCCGGGTGGAAGGTTACTGGCAGATTGTACCGTTCTTCGTGGGTAGCTTAATCGGTTACTACGGCGCTTCTTTCTTATCCGTATGGCTGATGGCCTGGGGAGCAGGTGCGCACAGGCGGTTCAGGAGGTTTCTTTTTGTTGCTGCTAATGCCCTCCTGATTGTCTTGGGCGCATTGTTCATGGCACGGGCGTACTTTGTGGGTTAGTCTGTTTCAGCAATGCTCCTTGCGGTGCCTGTTCCATTGCCCCAAGGCACCGACGTATCATTTGACCGGGGCGTCGTTTTCCTGATAGATTCGAATGTTTTAGCCCTAGGTTCTTTTTCAGCGGGAGGCCGGGCGCTATGGCCAGGCACGCGTGGTCATTTGCCGCCCACCACCCGCATACTCTTATTAGGAGACACACGCGAAATGGCTACAGACGGTCATGGAAGAATCGGAATTTTAACGGGAGGCGGAGATTGCCCCGGACTGAACGCGGTGATTCGCGCCGTGGTTCGCCGCGCCCTTATGCTGGGATATGAAGTGTACGGAATCAAGAACGGGTGGTTGGGCCTTGTGAAGGGTACCATCGAGCCTCTTGACCTGATGAGGGTTTCGGGAATTCTGCCGCGTGGCGGAACAATTCTGGGAACCTCCAGGACGAACCCGCTGAAGAAAGAAGAAGACAAGAAAGCGCTGCTGGCCAACATGGAAAAGTTCAGCCTCGATTACCTGATTGCGATCGGCGGCGAGGATACCTTGGGAGTTGCGCGACAACTTGCTGCGGAAGGGACGAAAGTCGTTGGAGTGCCCAAAACGATTGACAATGATGTCGAGGGGACTGACCAGACTTTTGGTTTTGACACTGCTGTTTCGATTGTTACGGAAGCTATCGATCGCCTTCACACCACTGCTGAGTCGCACCAGCGGGTAATGGTTGTTGAAGTCATGGGCCGGCACACGGGCTGGATCGCGGTGACAGGAGGTCTCGCCGGTGGCGCTGACTGCATCCTGATTCCCGAGCAGCCCTTGTCCATTGATGAAATATGCGACATCATCCAGAAGCGGCACGCGAGAGGCCGGCTGTTTTCGATTGTTGTGGTAGCGGAAGGTTTTAAGCTGGCAGGCGTGGAAGATGTTGTGACGAAAGACCAGAAGCTTGACCAGTTTGGCCACGTGCACCTGGGTGGAGTTGGGGAAGTTATCGCCAACGAAATTGAAAAGCGGACGGGGTATGAGACCCGCGTTACCGTCCTTGGCCACATCCAGCGGGGAGGGTCCCCGACGGCTTTTGATCGAGTGCTCGGTACACGTTACGGCGTGAAAGCCGTTGACCTGATCGATGAAGGCAAATATGGGACCATGGTCTGCCTGAAGGGGAACAAGATCGAAGAAATTCCTCTCAAGGAGGCGATGACCAAGTTGAAGTTTGTTGATCAGGAATTGATCAGGACGGCAGAGATTTTCTACGGGTAGGAATTGCCGTAAAGGCTCCCGTCCGGCAACCTGGATTGCTTAACGGCTCTCCAGTAGCTTCCCCGTTGCCAGGGGACGCCGGGCGCAACAAGGCATCAAGAGTGTCTTTCGGGGAAGGGTCTTTCGTGAATGGGCTTCCGGCTTACCGCCGGCCTGTAGAAGTGAGAGGACTAAGCACGGTGTTGCGCTGACTCAGGGCTGAGACTTCAACGGTCAAATCTTCCAGTACGTCGTCGGGAAGAGTGGCGAGTTCCGCACTGAAGCCCAGAATGGTTTCCTTGGCCAGCAGGTCGAGATCATGGAAATACAGGTCAAGCCGGGCCAGGGTTTCATTGAATGCCCCAGTGCCCATCCCTGGCTTGCGGATGGCTTCCTCAAAGCTCTCGTTGAGCATCGCAGTTGCCCGCCGCAGCAGGCGCAGTTGCAACTGGAACCGCAGCTTCGAGCGAAAGACAAACTGCTCCAGGACTCCGTGGCGATTAAGGAATTCGGTCATCGGTTGTGACCGGAAGGATTTGGGATCAAGGCTTCTTGCTTCGACGGAGTACTGGACGGTTGGGAGATACTTGAGGGAGAGGTTCTGCAGATTGATAACAAGTTCAACCAGCCGCTCCCGCTCGCTGCTAAACACGCTGAGCATGCTGCGGGCAATCTCAAGATTTCCGGAAGCCAGTTCGTCCATGGCGTCGTTCAGCACTACGCCCAGTATTGAAGTATGGGCGTCGATTTCTGAAACCAGGGGCAGGCATAAAGGGTTATTGGTGGGTCTTCGAAACCGTGGAAATGCTTTTGGGGAGACTGGAGATTTCCCCATATGGAGGGCTCGCCGCAGTACCAGGGCGACCACAGTTAGGATCCCGATTTCGAAAATCCACACCATAAGCGTCCCTAACTATAGGCTAACAGGCGGGACTTTGCAAGATTAAAGTAGCCTATCCCGGGAACTTTATTTTAGGTTCGAAATATATTTAAGTGACTATTGATTCCTAAGTTAATGGTCATTTTCGAAGGGCGGTCCCCGGGCCGTAAGCGGCTATCCTTGACACCCTTTTATGCTCATACCTATAATGCGTCTTTTCAGATTCCGTTATGTTAGTGGGGTCAAGGCATTCAAGAAGTGGGCTAGCCGCCTTACGACCGTAAAGTTAACCCATGTTTTTTGTTGCCGTTGCTGTCAAGGGTCGTTTTCCCCGTGGGTTCTCTCCTCAAGGGATCAATGGCCTAGATTTGGGAGTTAACTAAATTGTCAATATCAAGCAATGAGAACCAGGACCTGGTCCTGCAGCGTGAGAAAAAACTGAAAGCCATTATCGGCCTGGGTTTTGAGCCGTACCCGAGAAAGTTTGACTTCAGTCACACAATTCCTCAGATTCTGGACCAGTATTCTGCCCAGACGGCCGAGGATCTTGAAGCAAACAAGGTTGCCATCAGGGTTGCCGGCCGAGTCATGACCATCCGGCCTCACGGAAAGGCCGGCTTTGCGCACCTCCAGGGGGAAGGAGTTCGGCTGCAGATCTACGTCCGGCAGGACGCGGTTGGCGAACGCGATTTTGAGCTTTACAAACTGCTCGACCTGGGCGATGTGATTGGCGTGGAAGGCTACCTGTTCCGCACCCGCACCGGCGAGCTTACGGTGCACGCGGAGCATCTCCATTTTCTTGCCAAGGCCCTTCTGCCGCTGCCTGAAAAGTGGCACGGGCTTACCGACGTCGAAATCCGCTACCGCCAGCGATATCTGGACCTGATGGTTAATGAAGACGCCCGGCGCGTTTTTGAGTGGCGATCGCGGCTGATCAAGGCACTGCGGGAGTTCCTGGAATCGCACGGCTACGTCGAGGTTGAGACGCCGATGATGCAGCCGATGGCGGGCGGCGCCATGGCGCGTCCTTTTGTGACCCATCACAACACGCTCGATATGAACCTCTACCTGCGCATCGCGCCGGAGCTTTACCTGAAGCGCTTGATCGTAGGAGGGCTCGACCGCGTTTACGAAGTTAACCGGAACTTCCGGAATGAAGGAATTTCAACCCAGCACAATCCGGAATTCACGATGCTGGAATTTTACCAGGCGTACGCGGATTACCGTGACATGATTGACCTGAGCGAGCGCCTGATGCAGCACGTGGCCAGGGCCGTGACGGGTTCTCTGGAGTTTGACTTCGGCGAACACCACATCTCGTTTGAAAAGTTCCAGCGATTCACCATGAAGGAGGCGGTTGCGCGTTACTGGCCGAAGGAGGCCGGGCCCGGGCCCGCGGCAGGAGATTTTGACCAGCCCAAGGCGGTGTTTGAATGGGTCAGGGCTTACAACGGTTTTGCCGAGAAACCGGGCGACGAATATGCGCCTGTTGCGCTTCCCGAGGGAACGGCGCCAGGAACTGCCCTTCAGTTACTTTTTGAAGCTGTGGCGGAGCATCAATTAATCCAGCCGACCTTCATCATTGAGTTTCCACTTGAAGTTTCGCCGCTTTCCAAGCAGAAGCCCGACGACCCCAACTTTGTGGAGCGGTTTGAGCTTTTCGTGGCCGGCATGGAAATCGCCAACGCCTTCAGCGAATTGAACGACCCTGCCGAACAGCGCGACCGTTTTGAATATCAGCAGATGTTGCGCGAGCGGGGAGACCTGACAGCCCACGCCATTGATGAAGATTACATTCGGGCTCTGAGTTACGGCATGCCTCCGACGGGCGGGGAAGGGATCGGCATCGACCGCCTCACCATGCTCCTGACCAATTCGCATTCCATCCGTGACGTGATTCTTTTCCCCCTCCTGCGGCCTGAAAAGTCTTCGGCCTGATGAGGAGTAGCGTGGACCTCCGCTATTGAGGTCGCGGCTCTTATCTTCCCCGCAAAATGACAGACGTACAAGGCGAGTCTCTGTGCCCGCCGCGGGCCCATTTTGTTCGTCTCGGTCTGGTTGTTCAGTCGTTAATAGACTGACCAGCCGGTCAGTGGCAAAACAGGGCCGGCGCAGCTCCGGGTTTTAGTCCCTGCGATTCCCGATGGGCCAGCCATTGGCAGGAAATAATTTCTCACTTCTCTGACCGTGCCGATCCTTCGGGGCGCCACCCGCTCGGACGTTAAATCCGGTAGCGACACTGGGGCCACATCGATCTCCCGGCGGTGCGCGACATGTGTTACACTCTGCGCTCGTCAGGAGGGGCCCGTCATGCGCAAGTCCGCGACTTGGTGGAACTCGACTAAATTCATTCTTCCCTTCCTGTTCGCCGGCGCGATCGTGTGCAAGAGTGCGCAGCCGCCGCTTGGGAAGGTTCAGGTTTTGGGGTTGATTGCTGTCGGAGCTCCTGGGGATGAGGTTGCGAGTTTGGTGCAGCGTGACGGAATTGATTTCGTTGCTTCTCCTCAACTTCTGACATTGCTTAAACAATCCGGCGCCGCTACTGACCCGAAATGGGAAAATCTCGCCCAGGCCCTGGCCTCTGCGCGAGTCAGCGCACAGGCTGCGCCGGCTTCGGCCAATGAAGAAGCGGTCCTTGCTCATCTGTCGCGAGGGGCTGCATTCCAGCTGGAAAGCGCTGGTGCGGAAGCGAATTACGCCGAGGCTGAAAGGGAATTCCGTGCCGCACTTGGATCGGAGCCGGCAAATCCTGTTCTCCATCTTGCTCTAGCCAGATCGCTCGCGTGCGAATCGCAATTTGACGCCGCCGTGGCCGAGGCGCGCGGGGCGGTCAAAGCATTGCCCGGTCTTGCCATGGCCCACATTATTCTGGCGACGGCCCTCGCCGGAAATGGTGATACCGGCGGCAGCATGACCGAGTTGAGGAAGGCGGTGGAGTTGGATCCCCACCCGGCTTTTGCGAGAAATGTGCTGGCACGGGCTCTAATGAACAACCACGATACCGCAGGGGCGGCCGACGTATTGCGGCAGGGCCTTGCAGCTTACCCCAACAATCCCTCCCTTCACGACAGCTTAGGAACAGTATTGTTCGAAGAGGGAAACGTAGACGACGCGATCAGCGAGTTCCACAAAGCTCTCGCGTTGGGATCCACCGACCCCGAACTCCGAATTGACCTTGCCGCAGCTCTGCGCCGAAAAGGGGATATGAAGGGATCAATCGCTCAAACTCGCGATGCTATTCGCTTCGACCCCAACAACCATCAATACCATTACATGCTCGCCGAAGTGCTGATTGACAACCGCAAGCTTCAGGAGGCGATGACAGAGCTGAACGAGGCCATTCGATTGCGTCCGGATTTTGCTCCCGCGTACTCGGAGCGCGGCTACGTGCTTGTGATGCAAAATCATGTGGACGAGGCCATTCAACAATACCGAAAAGCAATCCAGCTTGACCCCAAATTTGCAAATGCGCACGCCAATCTCGGCGCGGCGTATTGGAGGAAGCATAACAACGAGGAGGGTTATAAGGAAGTCCTGATCGCCCACGAACTTGCACCAAACGACCCGGGCATCACCACACAGTTCGACAAATTGCCGGAGAAATGGAAGCGCAAAGTGACTCAGCCGGCGAGAATTTTGAAGCCCGCAAGCGCTCCTATGGGCGAGCCGCCCAGACCCGATTTTGTGTACTTTGTGGACGAACAAGCGAATTCCCTCGTTCCGCTGGAAGCTGAAAAGTTGACGTTTGGAGCGAATGCAGGACCGTTCCGGGTGACCGGGTATTCAGGCGTAATTAGCGAGCGGTCCCCGGTGAGGCTCAAGGTGGGATCAAAGTGGAATTTCGAGATCCGCCGAGCGACACCAACGCAGAAACTGAGCTTCCTCCTCGAAAGGTTCCAGTCAAAGGGCGGCAGGCGAACTGTGAGCCTTGGGAAGAAGTCAAAAACTTCGAGCAACCCCGGGAAACCCGGGCTCCTGAACTATAACTCTACTCCGTATGGGAATTCATCCATTGAGCTTACGATTCCATACGATCTTGTTCCCGGCGAGTATGGGTTCCTCGCTGTAGCAGAAGGTGGCGGCTCTGCAATGTTCTGTTTCGGCGTTGACGGGCCCCAATAGGTGGCCAGCGCGCTGCTTGCGATGTATGCGGCCCTTCTTTTCCAGCACTAATAGTGGGTGGTGGGTTCCTCGGTTCTAACCCTCTCAAAGCCCACGGCACAAACCCGGTGCCGTGGCTACGTGCCTTCGCGGATCGCCCGGACGCGGGCCAGCATCTCTTCCGCCTCGGAGTTTCGCCCTATCTTTTGCAGGAGGATTGCGTAGTTCTTCAGGCTCGCGACGACCTGGGGGTGCTTCGGCCCCAGCACTTTTTCCCGGACGGCCAGGCTGCGGCGGCAGAGCGGTTCGGCATCGCCGTACTTGCCCTGAGCCTCGTAAAGCAGCGCCAGATTGTTGAGGCTGTCGGCCACATGGGGGTGCCCTGCCCCCAGCACTTTTTCCCGGATGAGCAGGCTGCGGCGGTAGAGCGGTTCGGCCTGGGTGTACTTGCCCAGAGTCTTGTAAAGCTCCGCCAGACTGTTGAGGCTGTCGGCAACATGGGGGTGCAGCGGCCCCAACACTTTTTCCCGGATGGACAGGCTTTGGAGGTACAGCGGTTCGGCCTCGGCGTACTTGGCCTGAGCCTCGTAAACCGCCGCCAGATTGTTCAGGCTGGTGGCGACATGGGGGTGCTCCGGCCCCAGCATTTTTTCATCGATGGGCAGGCTACGGCGATACAGCGGTTCGGCCTTTGCGTAACGGCCTTGATCCTGGTAAAGCGCCGCCAGACTGTTCAGGCTTTTGGCCAAATCGGGATGTTCCGGCCCCAGCACTTTTTCCCGGATGGCCAGGCTGCGTTGGTGGAGCGGTTCGGCCTCGGCGTAACGGCTTTGGATTTGATACAACCGGCTCAAAAAGTATAAGCACTCGGCGACATCGAGCGAGTCAGCCGCCAATTCCCGCTCGCGGATTTCCAATGCCAGCGTTAATGAGCCTTCCGCCTCGGGATACTCACCGCAAAGCATCAGGCCATAACCCTGGGAAACAAGATAGCCGGCCCGAATCAAGGGCTCAACAGCCGGAACCAGCTCCGCCGCCTGGCGGTAGTATTCCGCAGACTTCCGGTGCGCAAGCTCCGATCTATTCAGACCGCCATTGGATGCTTTGGCGGAGGCTGCTGAGAGAAGCCGCTCACGTTGTTTCTTGATGGGCGCTGATTCGGCAGCCTGAATGTTCCCTGTGGCGGCTTCATTCAAGAGCGATTCCGCGCGCGGCCATTGCGCTTGTTCCAATGCCTCCAGCGCTTGCTC
>OBIZ01000039.1_pt1 | contig 23187 bp, 17 predicted proteins | sample 1519801 | NCBI WGS metagenome assembly OBIZ01 (sample SAMN01911456, study PRJEB22533) | soil metagenome | biome: Soil | place: Malaysia | collected 2012-04-30 | depth DG_metagenome m | reverse complement strand
GCTCAGCTCAACCGTGTGGCCGTCAGGATCGCTGCCGAGGTATATCTTGTCGGTGGTGTAATCCAGATACCAGGCGCCGGGAGCGACCAGAGAAAGGCTCGCAACCCGCAAGAGAGGCTTCGAATCAAAAAACAGATCTTCGGGATACATGCACGCCCCATGGGCTGCATCACAGACACCTCTATAGGAGGCTTGCTGACTGATTGCAGAAACCTGTGCGACCCACACGTTCGTTGAGGCCTGCCGCCATGAAGTTGCATCGATCAATGCCGCGCCGTCAATAATTGCTCCGGCTTCGCCGGTGAAGATGTCACCCGCTTTCGGCACGACGCTCTGCATCCGATAGATGCCTGGACTCAGTACGAAAGTAGTGCCCGTGGGATTTGCATTGACAGCGGCCTGGATGTCGTCGCCCGAGTTGAGCTGCATGCCCGCCGGCTTGGGCGTCCCGACCGTTACCGTAACAGAGGCCGTGCTTGTGCCCCCGCTGCCGGTCACAGTCAAAGTATACTTTGTGGTTTCCGACGGAGTGATGGTCGCGGTTCCCTGCGCCGGTACTGCTCCGACGCCGGGCTGCAAATCCATGGTTGTCCCATTCTGCGATGACCATCTCAGAGTGGAAGATTCTCCTGAGTTGATTGTGGTTGGATCGGCACTTAGACTTAGAGTAGGCGAAAGAGCGGATTCACACGCAGTTCCGTTGACACCACACTTGGAGTTCGTCTGAAGCGTAACACCCGACCCGCACCCAACGGCCACGCAGCACGGTAACACAATCAAAGCACAAGCCACGGCCGCGGATAGGTTCTTTCCCTTGATAAGACCCAGTAATCGCAAGTACACCTTACCCCTCCCGATTGTTACGTGTGTTTCTGGATCGTCCTGTCAAGGGGTGGGAATGATCTTGGTTGGAAGAACCTCATCTTGTACAACCCTGGGCGAACGACAACCGAAAGAGAACATGCTTTTAACAATAATTACGGGCGTTGTCAAGGAAATTACGTACGCAGATATGTACGTACGACAACTCCTCTTACAAGCTGTGTTTAGGAACAAGCAAAAGGTGCCTATTAGAGGAACTGCCGAAAACAATTCACCCCGATCAACCATTCCGGCAATTAAATGAACCACCGGTTCGTTCGAGGGCACAACATGAGGGGCATTGGGCAGTATCTAAACTTCTGGGAGCCACATATTGACCAGCAGCCTGTGTCCACAACTACTCAGATACCTGCAAGCGAGCTCCTAATAATTCGCCGGCCTTCACGGCGGCGCCTGATGATCGCATGATGATAAGGCGTATGCGCTCCTTCCAGACCTGCCATCGGGTCAAAGAACAGCACATTCATGATGTTAGGAACGAAAACGACCGGGCATATCTTACATTCCATCGGCCATTCGACATGGAAGTCGATTAAAGTACTTTTGCCTCCTCCAAGGAAATCCATTCGACTCGACTGACAGGGGTCGTCACTCGAAAAAATTCCATCACCGTGTAAATTTGTACCTCATCAATAATTTGGCCTGATTAATAGCGAATTGGATAACTCAGACGTGTTGAAGGGGTTACGCGAAATGGACAAACGGCATTCCATTTGCAAGTTACAGCGGTGTTACGAGAAGCGGGGCAACCTGAAATTGAATTGGTTGTAACAAAGGGGAATCGAATGGATTTCTGCGGGAGCGTTCCCAATTGCGAGAAAATGGAATGACATTGAGGCACAGGGAATTGTCCAAAATATCAGGAACCCCTCGAACGGATGCCTCTGTGAGAACGGCACGGCGCGCAAGGCAACCAGAAATGGATGGGCCGAATCTTACTTGTCATTGTTCGGGAAGTAAACCATCCTTTCGATTAGACAGGGTTGGAAATAAGGATGGCGCGAATTCACGAGGGCTTTTTCAGTAAGATAAGGCCAGCCTCGCGCATTGAGTTGCTGGTAATTTTGGGGCTTTTGGTTAAGACAAGAAAGTTGGAGTGAAGTGCATCTAACTTCGAGAAGAAAAACGGTTAACTACACTGATTAGATTGAACCGCTGCGGCAAGGAGGGTGCGTGAAAACCGGCAGTTTACACGCACCCGGAGCCATAACGACCAACGCTTGGAAACGGAGAGAACGTCATGGCCTTCAAAAAGTCTACCACACTAGATTTTCACTCACAATTTCGGCATCCAGTCAATATGCCGAGCGCACGGCGGCCGGGAAATCGCCGTGTCGACATATTCTCCAGGGTCATTCCGCACAGCTGTCCCCGGCCCGATTGCCACCTCAGAAATGAATACCCTGGGGCAGCGGATCGCAATTAACCACAAAACCAAATGCGTTGCCTCGAGCAACAGCACAATAAACCAGGTTCAAGGGTAGGAGTCCGGGTATGGATCCAAAAAGAAAACACTTGTTTGTGCTGGCTGTTTTACTCACGGTTTTCACTGGTTTGAACGTAACGAGTCTGCTGGGCGGCCAAACAGATGGGAAGGACACGCACCCTTATGATCGGATCAATGAGGCGCTGAGTCACGGTGTAGACAAGCTCCCTGCGGCAGCTGCTTCTGGCTCACCTCAGTTGCAGCGGCGGGACCCTCGTTACGAGGTCGATAGCGGGGATGTCATTGAAGTTGATTTCCCCTACACACCGGAATTCAACCAGACCGTCACAGTGAACCCGGACGGCTACATCTCCTTGCGAAACACCGAGGGAATTCACATCGGGGGTGAAACAGTACCTGAAATTGTGGCCGACATTAAGAAGGCCTATGCAAACATTCTGCGGAACCCGGAAGTTTCGATCACGCTAAAGCAGTTTCAGAACCCATATTTCCTTGCTCTGGGACAGGTTAACCATCCCGGGAAATATGATCTGCGCGGTGCCACCACCGTGGCGGAGGCCGTCGCAATGGCAGGAGGTTTTACATCGCAGGGAAAGCGCAATGACATCATCCTTTTTCGGCGGGTTTCAGACAACTGGGTTTCGGCGACCAAAGTCAATTTGAAGCATATGCTGACTTCAAAAAATCTGGCCGAAGACCTGCAGTTGCACCCGGGAGACATGATTTACGTTCCGCAAAACACATTCTCGAAGGTCAAGCCTTTTATCCCGCTTCCGTCGCTCGCCTATTACCTCCGCTGAGAAGTAATGGGACGAGGAGATTCATGATGAAACCAGAAAGCATCACGCCTTATTCTCACAACCCGCTGCATGTGCAGCGCGCTCCAAACACGACGCGCGAGGTGTTGGGAATCCTGTTCCGGAACCGGCGTGTCGTGCTGGTTTCATTTGTGGCGACTTTTGTCGGGGTAGTCATCGCGGTAGTCTTCTTCGGCATCAAGTATCAGGCGCAAACTGAAATCCTGGTTAAACACCAGCGAGGAAACAATGTTGTCTCCACTGATGAAGGCCAGGGCCGGGCTGATAGCGACGACCACGCAAGAGAACGGGAAATCAACACAGAGGTGGCTTTGCTTCAGAGCGGAGATTTACTGGAACAAGTGGTTAAGGAATGCGGCCTTGATTCGTCCCGTCGCCATTTCTGGAGCGGTTGGCTTCCCGCCTGGGGAGACAGCGACTCTAGCACGGCCAAGGCCGTTCAAAAACTGCAAAAGCATCTCCAGATTGAGCCATTGCCAGATTCCAACATTATCCAGGCTCGGTATACATCCCATCACCCGGACGAAGCAGCTCGTGTCTTAAGAAAACTTGACGACCTTTACATTGCCAAACACGTGGCAGTTTACCGGCCGGCTGGCGCGTCAGATTTTTTCAAGAAGCAGACACGGCGTTACCAAGAAGAACTTCGCGACGCCGAAACGCAACTGGCCAGTTTTAACACCGAGCAGGACGCGCCCGCACCCGAAATGGAGAAAAATCTCGTTTTGAAACAGGCAAGCGACTTCGACGGCCAGTTGCAGCAGACCCGGGCCAGTATTAAGAGTACACAGGAACAGATTCAGGCCATCAAGGCGGAGATAGCTAAAACTCCGTCCAGGATAACGACCCAGCATACGACGGCGCAGAACCCGCAGCTCATGGCCAACTTGAAATCGACATTGCAGAATCTCGAGATTCAACGGACAGATCTCTTGTCAAAATACCAACCCTCCTATATGCCGGTACAAGAAATTGAAAAGCAGATTTCCCAGGTGAAGCAAACCATTGCCATAACCGAAAAGGCTCCGATGCACCAGGACACCACGGACCAGAATCAAACATATCAGATGCTGCAGTCCGACCTGGCGCAAGCCAAAGCAAAACTTGCGGCCTTGCGCGCGCAAGCTACCGCCATGGCACCTGTGGTGCATACGTATTCCCGACAGGCGATTTTGCTGGACCAAAAACAGATCAAACAACAGGATCTGCTTCGCAATGTCAAGACAGCAGAACAGAACTACCTTTTGTATCTCAATAAGAGCCAGCAGGCACAGATATCAGATGCGCTGGACCGGCAGCGGATCCTCAATGTTAGTGTCGCTGAGAGCGCTGCGGTCCCTTCAATGCCGGCAAACTCACCCTCTGTCCTGATCCTGGCAGGAGGGATCCTGGCGCTTATCGTCAGCATGGGATCCGCCTTTGGAGTGGATTACCTGAATCCGTCGTTTCGAACTCCTGATGAAGTCATCCGGTACCTCGAGGTGCCCGTGCTCGCTGCTCTGCCAAAGAATGGCGGTTCTTCAAGGCTTACCCTGGTCGGAAACATCAGGGGTTGGTCGCTGGGGGCACATTCCCCCGGCAGCGACGGACATCGTGACTTTCCGGAGCAAAGTGAAAACAACCGTTAGAGAGCCATTATGTTCTTACAATATTACGGGTTGCGTGAACAACCTTTCAGTATGACGCCAGATCCCCGGTACCTTTACATGGGTACCTCGCATCGCGAAGCGCTCGCCTCATTGATCTATGGCATCGAGACTGGCCGGGGGTTTGTCAGCTTGATTGCCGAGCCGGGGATGGGAAAGACAACCTTGCTTTTCCAACTCCTGGAGCGGTTCCGGAACTCTGCGCGCACTGTCTTCCTGTTTCAGACCCAGGGGGGGACGCGTGAATTCTTGTCCAACCTCATCTCGGACCTCGGTCTTGTTCCGAATGACCGCGATTTGAGTTCTCTGCAACGACAACTGAACGAAATACTCATTCAGGAAGCACGCTCAGGCAGGCAGTTTGTGCTGGTTATCGACGAAGCGCAGAACCTTGAGGATTCTGTGCTCGAGTCAGTGCGAATGCTGTCGAATTTTGAAACCTCGCGCAGCAAGCTGATGCAAATCGTGTTAGCCGGGCAACCGGCACTCTCGGATAAGCTGGCGAGGCCGGAACTTGAGCAGTTGATGCAGCGCGTTTCGATCATTTGCCGGCTGAACTCGTTCACCCGGAAAGAAGTTTCAGAATATATCGATCACAGGCTGAGGACCGCCGGATACAAGGGTGGCAGACTGTTCACGCCCGAGGCTCTTTCGATAATCGCCGACGTGAGTGGAGGTATTCCGCGCAACATTAATAACATCTGCTTCCATGCCCTCTCGCTTGCCTACGCCAAAGGGCAAAGGAAGATCGATGTCGCAATCATTCAAGAAATTCTCCGTGATCTAGATTTGGATACCCCCAAGAAGGCCCGCGCAGACCTGCGTGGTGGGTTCCGCGAAGCCCCAATGCCCGTCTCCGGCCTTGAAGGAGTAACCCTGAATGGCTACCCATGGGATCACGGTGAAAGGGTACTCTTCAGAAACAACAGATATTCCCCTCCCGCTGCCCCCGGCATTGCAGGAGGGGGATGGCCCAGGCGCCAGGCGCCGCGCTGGCCGTTCTGGGCCGTTACTTTCCTTATGCTGGTTCTTACGGGAGAGTTTTTCTGGGCGTACCTGCCGGCAGTCGTGCGACATGAGGAAGTCACACAACTCATTGCTAGCACAGTCGGAAAGGCAAAAGAGATTGCAACCAAATATAAACTTCTCACTCCTGTTGCTCCACCTGAATCTCAAAAGCCAGAAACCACGGCTATCCACTCCGATGCCCAGGCCAATGACATCCCAGAACCTCTCAGGGCTGACGCAGTTGAACCACCTGCCGCTGGAAGAACTGGGGCCGAGGAACCTGATTCTCCTTCTGCAGGCGGCGTGAAGGCAAAGGAGTCTAGCGGCGGTGTTACCGATTCGCCCGCGGCGACAGATTCTGTTCTGATGCCCGTTAAGGCAGCAACCAGGGACAATGAGAGCAGTTCAGCAAATGATTCCGCACTGCCAGACCAGATTCCAAGAGGAACGGTCGTCGTCGAATCGAATATAGGAGGTGGGGTCATCACGATTAACGGCGAGACGAACGCTGGCTGGCGAACTCCTCACATGTTTGATCTGCCCGAAGGGATGTATCGCATTTCCGTTTCTCAGCAGGGATACTCGACTTGGTTCAGAGTCGTGCGCGTTACGGCGGGGCACAAACATTGGGTCACGGCTGATTTGCACTTGCCCCACGGCGTAGTAGTGATCGAAACGGAACCCCCTGGGATGCAGGTCTTTATCGACGGAAAAGCATACGGCCCAAGCGAGGTCGAGGCGGCACTTGACGCGGGTTTGCACAGTTTCAAGGTCGTCCCGCCCGGAGGCAGACGTCCTTTCGAGGGGAGTTTTGTCCTGAAACCCGGAGGCGTCCTGACACGAAAGATACGGTGGCTGCCGGAAGCCGGGCAGCCGACTGCGGATAACAATCCCGCTACCCAAAAGCTGAAAACCAATGGAAATTCCCTGAAGGAGAGGGAGCAATCTTGAGCAGGAACTTCGAGCTATTAGAACGCGCATCAAGAGAGTTGGATTCCTACACGCTGGGAAAGGAACTCATTCCCCGCGCCGAGCGAGTATCGCCGCCGCCGGACGCTCGCACGCTGTCACGTGAGGAATTAATTAAGCTCGTTCAGAGGATCTTCCTTCTTGACCACAACCAACGAAGAATGGTCATGTTTACGGCGGTTGAGAACAGCACTGGATGTACCTCAATCTGCGCCGGAGCCGCAGAAACCATCGCCGCCCAGGTTGACGCACCCGTATGCGTGATGGACGCCAATCTGCGGCGGCCCGCGCTACATCTCTGTTTTGGAATGGAAAACCTACGAGGACTTACAGACGCAGTGTTCAAACCGGGTCCGATCAGCCAGTATACCCAAAAGCTGCCCGGTAGCAATCTCTGGCTTCTGCCTTGTGGGTCGATGGCGTCACAACTCAGCGCTGTAATCAAAGCTGAACATTTGCAGGCACGTATTAACGAGCTCCGCAAGGAGTTTGCTTACATACTGATCGACTCACCGCCAGTGAGTGAGCATACCGACGCAATCCTGTTGGGCAGGCTTACAGACGGCGCCGTTCTGGTCCTGGAGTCCAACGCGACCCGGCGAGAAGTGGCACGGATTGCCAAAGAAGATCTTGAAGCTGCTCAAGTGCGCGTGTTGGGCGCAGTCCTCAACAAGCGCACATTTCCGATCCCCCAGTTCCTGTACGACAGAGTCTAGGAAGCGGGCTTCCCTGCGCAAAGCGCGGGAATGATGTCTGAGGGGTAAAACGCCAATATCTAGTTAACGGGGTCCCGGAATGGGACTCAAGGGGCGGAGCTATGCAATCAATAACCTACATGAACGAACCGATTCCGGCATACGCAGGCGTGGGATTTCTGCTTGCGCCTGACGCGTGGTTTGCTGTTCACACGCGATCGAAATGTGAGAAGAAAGTCGCCACTCAGCTTGACGATATGCAGATTAAATCTTTCCTGCCTATCGTCAAAGAGATCAGGTCCTGGAGTGATCGCCGTAAGGTTATCGACCAACCTCTGTTTCCCGGATATGTTTTCGTTCGAATTCCCAGTGAGGACAGGGTGCGGATCTCAGTGCTGAGAACCAACGGGGTCGTAGGCTTCGTCGGCGTGCAAGGGCAGGGGATCCCCATTCCCGACACCGAAATCGAGAACATTCAGACTCTGCTCTCCAGCCGGGTTCCTTTTGAACCGTATCCCTTTCTGCGTGTTGGCGAGAAAGTCAGAATTCGAGGTGGTTATCTCGATGGCATCGAAGGAATTCTTGCTGCCAAGAATTCTGACCAGAGCGTGGTAATCTCCATTGACCTGATCCAGAGGTCGCTCGCAGTTCGGGTAAGCGGTTTTGACCTCGAACCCATCCGGTGACCCGCACCTCGACCTTCCATCCGTATCATCGGGTGAAGCAGGAATTCACGATTAAATACCATCCAAGGGGGAGAATGAGCCAATGGATAATTGCACGAGTACGCGCAAGTACACTCCAAAAGACCTGAGAATTGCCGTCATCGGGGTTGGACACGTCGGCCTGCCAACTGCGTTGGGTCTGGCGGAATTGGGTTGGGAAGTCATCGGCGCAGACCAGGACGCGGACACAATTCGCCAGATGCGAGACGGGAAGACTCCTTTTTATGAGCCCGGGCTGCAGATGCTCCTGACCAGGCACCTGGAAAGCGGAAAGTTCACCGTCACCAGCGACGTTGCCAGCGCCATCCACGCCGCCACCGTATTGTTTATATGCGTTGGGACGCCGCAACGGGAAGGCGGAGAGGCGGACCTTTCGCAGATTGAGGTCATTGCCCGCCTCATTGCTCAACGCCTGAACGAGTACAAACTCATAGTGGAGAAGAGCACAGTACCCGCAGTTACAGCACTTTGGATCAAGCGAACCATTATGCGTTACGCAGCGTCGCAACGGCGATCAAAGGAAGGTAGTCTGAACCATCCCACGGCCTCGCCGGAGATAGATAGGGACTTGTCTGCTCCCGCGTTTGATGTTGCCTCAAATCCTGAGTTCCTGCAGGAAGGAAAAGCTGTCGAGAATTTCTTTCGTCCTGACCGCATTGTGCTGGGGGTGGAAAGCGCGCGGGGACAGGAAATGCTCGAAGCCATCTACCGGCCTCTAAACCGCCCGACTCTCGTGACCGGCCTGACGACCGCTGAATTGATCAAACATGCCGCCAATGCATTCTTATCCATGAAGATTTCGTATATCAACATGGTCGCCGATGTCTGCGAGGCCGTGGGGGCAGACGTAGACAAGGTCGCGTCAGGTCTCGGAATGGATCCTCGCATCGGGGCTGGCTTCTTGTCTGCGGGCATTGGTTTCGGCGGTTATTGCTTTCCCAAAGATCTCCGGGCCTTCATTTACCTGGCAGAAAAACACGGTGTCCGGGGCTCACTGCTGCGAGAAGTTGAACGAATCAATCTGGAGCGCCCAGACCGATTTCTGGACAAACTTTACAAGGCCTTGTGGATTGTGCAAAACAAGACGATCGGCATCTGGGGGCTTTCATTCAAACCCAACACCGACGACATTCGGGAAGCACCGAGCCTGAGGATAATTGACGCCCTCGTTAAAGATGGTGCTCATCTGCGATTGTATGACCCACAGGCCATGCAACGCGTGCAACAGGTTTTTCCGGAACAACCGGACCAGGTAACCTATTGTTCATCGCCTTATCAGGCGTGTGAGGGCGCTCATGCAGTCCTCTTGCTGACAGAATGGGAGGAATTTCAAAAAGTGGATCTGGCTCGGGTCGCAAGCCTGATGGAACTGCCGATCCTGCTTGACGGCAGAAACGCACTCGATGCTGAAGAGGCTGGCCGGGTCGGGCTTGAATACATTTCCATAGGTCGAAAGAGCGTGCCACCAACCGGCGAGACATACCCAACCGCCCACATACCGCCCGTGCAAGATCTCAGACTCAATGAAACGGCGTGGAGATAATATGTCCACAGTCACTCAAGCTCAAAACCCCAGGGTTCCGAAAACGTTGGTGATTGGAGGCGCAGGCTTTCTTGGATCTCATCTATGTGACCGGCTCATTGGAGCCGGCCATGCAGTGTTTTGCATGGATAGCCTCTTGACCGGGAACCTTCAGAACGTTCGCCATCTTCTAACACATCCTCAATTTACGTTTATCCGGCACGATGTGACCAGACCCATTGATATGGCCAGCCTGCTGGAAAGCCAGGCTGTGAAATCCCACTCCGCCAACGGTTCGACATTAAAGATCGATTACATCGTTCACATGGCTTCGCCCGCCAGTCCGAAGGACTACGCACGACACCCAATCCACACAATGAAAATCGGAGCGCTGGGCACCTATCATGCGCTGGGCCTGGCAAAAACGCACAAGAGCATTTTGCTCCTCGCCTCCACGTCGGAAATCTATGGAGATCCTCAGGTGACCCCTCAAACGGAAACTTACTGGGGTCATGTTAATCCCATTGGACCTCGTAGCGTGTACGATGAAGCAAAACGCTATGCCGAGTCCATCGCCATGGCATACCACCGCGAACATGGTCTCCAGGTCCGGATCGCCCGGATCTTTAACACCTACGGTAAACGAATGCGGCTGGATGATGGGCGCGCGGTGCCTAATTTTGTTTCACAAGCACTCCAGGGGATGCCCCTGACGATATTCGGCGATGGAAGCCAGACTCGGAGCTTTTGCTATGTGAGCGATCTGATCGAAGGGATTTACAGGCTGCTTCTTTCGCAAGAGCCCGAGCCTGTCAATTTGGGAAATCCCTAGGAAATCCCTCTTCTGGAGCTCGCGAGAATAGTTGTTGAAGTAACAGAAAGCAGAAGCCGGTTGGTCTTTGAGCCCCTCCCTGCCGACGATCCGGCACGGCGGCGGCCCGATATATCGAAGGCCGAGTCAGCCCTGAAGTGGCATCCCAAAGTAAGCCTGCGTGAGGGAATCAGACGCGTGCTCCCGTATTTCCGGGTGCAACTGATGGATCGAGGACAGCATCAACCGGAATCTTATGCAAGGGCGCCACTCAGCAAAGTCGACGGGAGATTTGTCCAAGGTAATTGATCTTGCCGGAAGGGCTTCACGTCAATCGACCCGACGATTCAATATACCTGACACTGTGGAAAGCACCGCCCGACGGTAATATCTGCAAGACGCATCAGTAACGGCTCAAATCAGACCTTCCCAAACATCCGTCTATTTTTCAGAAACGAAAAGGTTCTTGCCATGAGCAATGCGCGTCGCCAAATGCTTTTAACTGCGTTCAAGTTTTTTGACCTAATGGTCATGGTCGCCTCGTTCCTGCTGGCGGCCGTGCCGGTGCTGTACAAGAGCGGGCTCTCTTTCTCAGAATTCTTTTCGATGCGGGTCAAGATCCAGAATTTTGTCCTCTTCACGGGGCTGATAATTGTCTGGCACATCGTTTTTGTATCCTTCAACCTCTATGAGTCACGCCGTTTGCTTCCACGCCAATCCGACGTTCTTGACACATTGAAGGCTGCTTCTCTCTGCACGCTCTCCGTCGCGGCAGCCGCCATGTTGTTTCACATCCGGATGGTGGATGCTGCATTCCTCGTCGTGCTGTGGGGAGCCAGCAGTGCGATAGCCATATCAAGCCGCTTGGGCCTCAGATGTCTTCTCAACTACATTCGCAGGCGGGGTCGCAACCTGCGCCACGTGCTCATTGTGGGAACCAATCTCCGGGCGGTTCAATTTGCAATGAGGATCGAGTCCAGATCTGAGCTTGGGTATCGGGTTATCGGCTTTGCTGATGAGAGGTGGCCAGGGCTCAAGACATTCGAAGGATCCGGAAAGCGCCTTGTTTGCGATCTTAAGGACGTTGCAGAATTTGTTCGGGACACTGTCGTTGACGAAATTGTAATCGCGCTCCCCCTGCGATCCTATTACAGTCGCGCTACCGGTATCGCAGTCCTGTGCGAGGAACAGGGAATCGTCATGCGCTTTCTTCCCGGAATTTTCAACCTGCACAAGGCGCGGTCGACCGCCGAAGAACTGGCCGGCGATCCCCTGCTGACGCTTACTACAGGTCCGCTTGACGGATGGCCTGTATTTCTCAAGCGTGCATTTGATCTCGTATCTTCTTCAGCGCTGCTGGCACTTCTGTCCCCACTGCTATTGATAACCGCCGTCTTGATCAAGCTGACTTCGCCCGGTCCCGTCCTCTTCCGCCAGGAAAGGCTGGGACTCAACAAGCGTCGATTCTTAATATACAAATTCCGGACAATGGTGCCCGACGCCGAAAAGCGAATCGCCGAATTGGAAAAACTGAACGAAGTCAGTGGTCCGGTTTTCAAAATCAAAAACGATCCCCGCCTTACGCCTATCGGGAAGTTCCTTCGGAGCACTAGCATTGACGAACTGCCGCAACTATTTAACGTGCTGAATGGGGATATGAGTCTTGTGGGACCCAGGCCTTTGCCGCTCCGCGACTGCAACGGCTTTGAACAGGATTGGCACCGACGGAGGTTCAGCGTCCGGCCCGGCATCACCTGCCTTTGGCAGGTAAATGGCCGAAGTTCCATACCTTTCGAAAAGTGGATGGAATTGGATATGCAATACATAGATGAATGGTCATTGTGGCTCGACTTCAAAATCCTCGCTGGAACGATACCCGCCGTTCTTAGAGGTTCCGGCGCAGCCTGAGTTCTTCCTCCAGTCTCAAGAGATCTTTTAGAAAAAACAAGGGAGCCAGCGGGGTTATTGTCTCAGCAAAAATTCAGATAAGAGTGGAACATATGCAGATACGAAAAGTAAATGAAATGCCCTCTCGGGATCATGCGCATACTGCCGACTACTTGAAATTGCTCGGCGTTGCATCCCTAGGGCGGTTAACCAGTCCGTTCGATCCGGGATACGATCCTGCAACTCTTGAAAGCCACCTCGACCAAAGCGCTCACCTCTTCTCAATCCTCAAAATATCCATGGCCTGCTGGATGGTGGCAAACGAAAGCGCCACGAGGCAAAAGATAGCAGCAGCCCGGCGCCACAAAGTCCCGACTGTTACAGGCGGGGGACCATTTGAAGTTGCCGTCGCACAGGGAGTGCTTCCGGAATATCTGGACCTGTGCGCCGACATCGGAGTCAATCGCATCGAGTGCGGCGAAGGGTTCACTAGCATGAGTCTGATGCCCCGTGAAGTAATCCGAATGGCCGCGTTAAATGGCCTCGATGTTCAGTTTGAGCTTGGAAAGAAACATGCTGGACCATTTGCGGAAGAAAACGTAACCGAGCTTATCGACCAAGGCCGGCGCTGGCTTGACAGCGGCGCGCTTCAGCTTGTAGTGGAGGCCCGGGAAAGCGCTTGCGGCGTCGGGCTCTTTGACGATGCGGGAAGATTCAATGCGCGGCTTGCGGAGCGTTTTGCGGATGCTTTCGGGCTCAAGCAGGTAATGTTTGAAGCCCCCAATAAGCAAAGCCAGTTTATGCTGTTGAACCATTTTGGACGTGAAGTTCATCTCTGCAACGTCCGCCTGGAGGAAGTTTTGCGAGTGGAAACTTATCGCCGAGGGCTACATTCGGACGCTTTTGGCGAAGAAAAGCTGCGGCCAATTCGAAAAGTATAACTGTCCAACACCTTGTCCGGCAGAATCCCAATGCAAAAACAGGTCATCATCGACTGCTTTCCAGAGAGCGCGCTGAAATACCAGAACGGTTATGCGGTTATAGCCGTTGACGTTATTCGGGCCACGACCTCGGCCATCACCATCGCCGCCAAAGGCGGCCGCTGCTTCCCGGTACCTTCGCTGAATGTTGCAATTGAATTGAAAAGCAAGTTAAGAGGTCCCCTGCTCGCCGGTGAGATTGGCGGCAGTATTGCTCCGGGATTCGAATTGAACAACAGCCCCGCTCAGCTTGCTACAAGGGACGTTACAGGACGCCCTGTCATTCTTCTTTCCTCATCAGGAACGCGCCTGATCTTTCTAGCAAAGGAATGTGATGCTCTCTACCTGGCCTGTTTTAGGAACTATGGCTATGTGGCCCGCCATGTCCCAGATCATTATTCACGGGTCGCAGTGATCGGCGCCGGAACCCGCCGCGATTTCAGAGAGGAAGACCAGATGTGTTGCGCGTGGATCGCGAGAGACCTCGCAGAGATGGGTTATGCACCTACAGACAAGACAACTTTCAGCATTATCAAGAAATGGGCAACTAAACCCCCAGAAGCCGCGCTGAGCAGCAAGAGCGTTGATTACCTCAGGCGAAGTGGGCAGACCCAGGACCTCGATTTCATCCTTTCTCACATCAACGACCTGCGCTGCACCTATCGGATGCGGTGCGGCGAGGTGGTAGCTTTACAAGGTGACGAAACAGACTTCGCTCTCGTTCCTTGTTCTGCCATTGATGCAGCCCCGGAAACGCACCCTGCATGCTAAGAATCAACGACGCTTCCACACCAGTCATTGTTCTCAGATCCGACAGTCATGGCGGATTGAACATCATAAGGAGCCTTGGCAGGCTTGGAGTGCCTGTTTACAACATCGATCCAGACCTCTGGGCCCCCACATTCCGCTCCCGATATTGTCGCGGAAGGTTTCTTTGGGACATCGAGCATCGGCCCGCAGGAGAGTCCCTGGCGTACATGGCCGACGTTCAGCTGAAGATCGGAAGGCCATGTATCCTGATTCCGACCACCGATCGCACAGCCAGGTTTGTTGCAGACAACGCCGAACCGCTCGCTGAGCGCTTCATTTTTCCACAACAGCCGCCCGGCCTGGTTCATTCTCTCGCCAGCAAGCGTGAAATGTTCTGCCTCGCCCGTCGCCATAACATTCCGACGCCAGACGCGGTATTCCCAGGTTCACGCGCAGATGTTTTGACTTTTCTCAAACGGGCCCGCCTCCCCGTCATGCTCAAGGGGATTGATGGACAAAGACTGTGGGAGCGGACAGGAAAGAAAATGTTCATCGTTCAATCCAAAGAAAAACTACTGGACCTCTACGATGCTGCTGAAGACTTCCACAGTCCCAATCTCATGCTGCAGGAATACATTCCAGGCGGCGATGACACTATCTGGATGTTCAACGGCTATTTCAATACGCAATCGGATTGCCTCGCAGGCTTCACGGGCAAAAAGATCCGCCAGTGTCCCATCCACACAGGATCCACCAGCCTGGGGATCTGCCTGCCCAACCCTGCTGTCGACTCGATCACCAGAAGCTTCATGAAGGATATTGGATATAAGGGGGTACTGGACATCGGATTTCGCTACGATGCGCGCGATAATCAATACAAAGTTCTCGACATTAATCCCAGGATTGGAGCCACCTTTCGTCTGTTCGTTGGTGAAAGCGGTATGGACGTGGCTCGCGCCCTCTATCTGGACCTGACTGGCCAGGAGGTGGTCCCATCTGCGTTGAAGGAAGGAAGAAAATGGATTGTCGAGGATCTCGATCTGGTTTCCTCATACCGCTATTTTCGCGAGGGACAGTTGAGCTTTGGAGATTGGCTCCGTTCCTTTCGAGGCGTCGAAGAAGCGGCTTTCATCTGTTTAGACGACCCTCTCCCTATCACCGCCATGCTTGTCTCGCGCACTCAAGAATTGATCAGGCGTTCAATGCGGACTTGGTTTGTGCCGGCCACTCGCCGCATTTCCGGCCGCAGCCAACACGGGCATGGCCTTTCCGAGTCAGAGTTACCTTCGCGCCAGCCAATACTTAACTCGCTTAACAGGAAGACCGGATCGTAAGAATTGATCCACAATGTGCACACATGGCAGATATCCTGAATTCCCCCTTGAATGAAACTCTTGTTCAGCAACCGCTGACCCTACCCGCCACCCGGCGGCGCGTGCTGTGGGCAGGCGCTCGAACCTGGTCGCCCAAAGGCGCTCTGGCGCTTGTCGACCAGGGCTTGATATCGGGAGCGAATTTCATAGTTGGAATTCTGCTGGCACGCCATCTGGCACCAGACCAATACGGGGCGTACGCGGTGGCTTTTCAGGTCTTTCTCTTTCTTTCCGTGGCGTATGCGGCTGTGATTCTTGAACCGCTCAGCGTATTCGGTTCTTCCGTTTACAGAAACTCGACCCGTGAATACCTAGGCGTGCTGCTCCGGATTCATGGCGGCATAGCCGCCGTTATCTTTCTGGGGCTTGGCGCGTGTGCATGGCTCCTGAGACTGGTCTCCCCCCTTGGTGATCTGACCTCTGCCCTTATTGGCGTCGCGGTTGCTTCCCCCTGCATGCTGCTATTCTCGCTCGCCCGGAGGGGATTTTACGTTAAGCTCTCTCCCCGGCAGGCAGCTCTGGGAGCGCTGGGATACTTCGCGGTGGTCCTCGGCGGTTTGGTTCTTGCCTTCTATAGAGGTTCGCTTTCGCCCCTGGTGGCATTCCTTTTAATTGCCGCAGGCGCGGGGGTTACGGGTCCGTTGATGCTGGGCAAGCTTGGATTTTCTCTGAATCCCCGGCTCGCCATCCTTAAGACGGCTGATGTGGTTCGTCGACATTGGGGCTATGGACGATGGGCGCTCGGCAGTGCAGTGGCCATATGGTTTTCTGGCGCCATCTATTATCCAATTCTAGGCAGCTTCCACGGATTGGCAGAAACCGGCGCCCTCCAGGCACTGACGAACTTCTCTTCGCCAATTGCGCAGGCGTTCGCGGCGATGTCTTTGCTTTCGCTCCCGTATGCCGCGGGCATTCACCACCAGAATAGTTCGAGAGGAACGTATCACCTGGCCGCGAAGCTTGCCTTCATATACGCAGGAGGGACAGTCCTTTATTGGTTGCTTGTGGTTCTCTTTCGCTGGCAGATTGTGGAATATATCTACGCAGGCAAGTATGTGGGGATCATTAGCTTGATCCCCTGGCTGGCCCTCGCGTCAATACTCCGTATCTGGGCCACTTCCCAGGCAATAGTTCTACGCGCAATGCACGCTCCATCTTTGGTTTTTATCGCATACGGGGCAGCCAGCGCCGTTGATGTTGTGGCCGGCATCCCCTGCACGTGGGCGTTCGGGCTCTGGGGTGCGATTTTTGGCATGGTCTTGGCGAGTGCAGTTGCCTTGTTTGTAACGCTCGGCATTCTTCATCGGCACGCACCTTCAAGCGGCCGCCTGAAACACTAGCCTCAAGGATTCACTTTTCAACATGTCGACGCGTGCAGGCAGGACTACGTTGCAGGCCTATTTAAGACCGGAGGGGACTCTCGTGAATCCCGCTATAAGACGACAATCGCTGAGCTGTAATACCTCCCACTTGCAGCAATATGCGAACCATTACCAGGAGGATATGAACATTAGGACGGATGTAGTGTTACGAGGATCGAATGACATCAGGGAAAGAATCGCTTGCGCACTTTGTGCGAGAACCCAGTCCGTCACCATTGACCGGTACGGTTACAACACTTCCAGACTCGCTTTGTGTTGTTCGGGGAAATGGAAAGAGAAAAGGTTGTTTGCGAAGATACTGCTTGCAGATCCTTATCCAATTCCTCCGCGCTTTCGGACTCCGTGGGAAGCAACCCCGCGCGCTTCGGTACCGGTAAGAACCATCAATGAGCAGATCGATACTGAATGGAATATGACGCTAAGAATGCTTCGGCTTTCAGGTGGCCGTTCAGTGCCTGCACCAATGGGAAGATCACTGGCTGCAAGAACCATCGTTTGGGAGGAAGCCGCTGGCACTTCTCTAATCCGGGCGCTGAAATGGTCGCGATGGCGAATCTCGATGGCAAGAGCGGGAACGGAAGCCCTCTTGAAGGCCGGACGCTGGCTACGGCGTGTGCACGAGGCTTCCCATCAGGGAGTTGAAGTCGTTGAGGCACGAGATTTGATCCAGACTGCAATCGGATTGTCGCAGCAGAAACAGAAGATCACCGGCCACTATGAAAGTGTGGCATCGAAAATCCTGGAGACCTGGTTGACAGGAAAGGGGGCAACAGACAGTTTCAAAGTGCCACTCGCGCTTACTCACGGTGATTTTTGCCTTCCGAACCTTCTTTGGAAAACCGGCTGGAAGCAGCTTGCCGTTATAGATTTTGAGTTGTCTGGGTTCCGCCCCACTTACTACGACTTGTTCGCGTTGATTGCAGACCTTCGGGCCATGCTGTTGAATCCGCTCATACCCAAATCAGTCATCGACTCTTGGGAACAATCCTTCTGGCAGGGTTATGGGCCGGCCTCGAAAGAGGTTATTGCATTCGTGAAAACCCTAGCATTGGCGAGAGTCTTTTATTTCCACTTTTCACGTTTGCTGACACGCCGAGAACGGAAAGGATTGATTGGCGGCATCAATGCACAACTCTACCGGACGTTCCTAGAAGCCAGGATCATCACTCAGCGATTGGATTTACCTTCGTATCTGGCACATTCCAATCACAACTAGAGAACCCATTCGCGGCCGGCCCTTTGCAGAATGGATACGGGAACGAAACCTTCGGCTAACCAGACTAGTTTCTATGAGATGGCAGCAAAACATCCGTGCTGAAGGATGCCGCGGCGGGCGAAGTCTGGTGGATATACCCAGATAAATCTGCGACGACGCTCGCGAAATCTGCGTCCCACGCGGGAGTGAAAAGAATGTCCGGCACTTGGGGGGAAATGTGGAAGATTTGAACAAGCAAAAGCTCTTTGGCTTGGCCAGTACGGCTATGAGGGAATGTCACGTCCCAACTTCGCACAAGTTGGAATCTCACGTAGGAGGATCCATGTCTGATTCGGAACGCGGAAGACTAGAATTCGCTTATGCCCCGGGACTTTACGAAAATCCGGTGCCCGACGCGGTGTCACCAGAGGTTGGTATCGGAAGAAAGAAACGTTTGCAGATAGTGGAAGAGGGAAGAAGTAACGCAACGCAGTACCTGAAAAAGGCGGTTCAATTTTTCTATCTGCACGGCCTCGGGTTCGTCTTGCGGAAAACCCTCTGGAGGTACCAATATACGCGCTTTCGAAGAAAGTGTGAAGCGTGGCACGGTCAGATGGGCGCAAAGCCAGTGACAGTGCGATTCCTCGAGCAGGAATTTGAGCTGCATCCTTCGGGCAAAGGATTGAGCGAGGAAATCATGATTCTGGGGGCCCACGAACCGGTTTGCACCAGGATCTATCTCCAACATCTCCGGAAAGGCGATCAAGTCCTGGATGTTGGCTCGAACCTGGGCTATTACGTGCTTCTAGCCGCGCGAGCAGTGGGTCCGTCTGGTCGAGTCCTCGGATTCGAGCCAGCCAAGGACGTCTACGCCATCCTTGAACGGAATGTGGCTCGCTCCGGATTAGCTAATATCCAAGTTCTTCCCTGGGCCATTAGCGACCGAAGCAAGGCCATTGAATTTTACGGGTCGGAGATACCCAGTTGGGGTAGCCTCATTCGCGAGCGGAATCTGTTACAGGCGGAGCCTACAACCGTCCCCGCCAAGAAGCTTGATGACCTTCTCGATGAATTTCCCGGATTCCGGCCCACTGTGTTGCGCATGGACGTAGAAGGGGCCGAACTAATGGCTTTGCAAGGAGCACGGCGCTTGCTGCAGGATTACAAGCCGCGTATCTTTGTGGAAATTCATCCCTTTGCGTTTGAATGGAATCAAGCCCACCAAACGATCGTGCAACTCCGCGACATGGGTTATTCCTCCGGTGTGGTGATCGAGAGAATCTGGGATGAACCCTGGGCAAGCAAGTGGGTGAGGGAACGACGACACTGGTCCGGGTCCACCGACGAACTGCTTGAAAAGATCGAATCACGAGGCGAGGCATTGAATACGGGCGTGCTTTCCATTCTTCTGGAGACTAGGGAGTGATGGGTAGCCATTCCATCACTCATTAATCCTTCGAGGCGGGCTCCACATCGCGTGCCTGGCGTGGCGCTTCAATCCTTCAGGTTATTAGACAAGTCTCGGGCCGAGCTTTCGTGCAAATGCGACCCCTAGGATTACGTGAATCATTCACATGATACCGAGGAACGATTGAAAATCCTTCTTGTTGGTCACGCCTGCAATCCCAGCTGGGGCTCAGAACCGGCATTTACATGGAATTGGGCCTGGCACCTGAGCCAGAAGCACCAGGTGTGGGTTCTGACGCACCCTTGGGGAAAGGACCGCATTGAGGAGTTTCTTGGGTTGTGTCCCAACCCCAATCTGCATTTTGTCTGGGTCAGGCTTCCCGGCCGCCTCGCATGGGATCCAGCAATTCACACGCACGTCAGCCCCTGGCGGTACGTCTTATGGCAAAGAGCGGCGCTGCATAAGGCTCAGCGTTTGCAGGAACAGATTGGTTTCCATATTGTTCATCACGTGAGCTGGGGTACCGTGAGCGAACCACCCGTTCTTTGGCGGCTTCCCTTACCTTTTGTCTGGGGACCGGTTGGTGGGGGACAAGTGGCCCCTGCGTGTCTCAGAAGTTATCTTGGCCCGGCAGCAAAAGCCGAGTTGCTGCGAGATTTTCGGATGCGGCTGATATCTTTACGGCCAGCACTCCGGAAAACTGTGCGCAAGTCGGCAATGGTCCTGGCTACAAATCATGAAACGGCACGGATGCTTGAGAGGGCCGGAGCAAGGCGCGTGATGTTATTCCTTGACACAGGTATTGGGGAGCAATTTCTCCCTGCCGAGGTTCTACAACGGGTTCCTGGCCCGCAGATTGCGCTGCTCTGGGCAGGCAGATTACAGCCAAGGAAGTGCCTCCCTCTGCTGCTGGAAGCACTTATGCAGTGCAAAGATTTGCCCCTGCGGCTCCTCGTGGCTGGCAAAGGGGCTATGCGAGGTGAATGGGAGACTCTCTCGCAAAGACTCGGCTTGTGCAACCGCGTCGAATTTCTGGGGCAGGTTGGTTATGACCAGATGCCCGCACTGTACCGCTCGGCCGATGTGTTCATCTTTACCAGCCTGCGCGACGCTTTCGGCTCTCAAGTGCTTGAAGCTATGGCCAGCGGATTGCCAATCATCGCACTCGACCACCAGGGCGTGGGAGCATTTGTTCCTGACTCCGCTGGCGTCAAAGTCCCGATCGCGGGTCCGCCGGATACGGTTTCCAGTCTTGGCGCCGCCATCCGCCTTCTGGCCACCTCTCCGGAGGCAAGGGATAGAATGGGCCTCGCGGCGTGGGAATTCGCCCGCACGCAGACATGGCACCGACGGGCCGAGTTAATGACCCATTGGTACGAGGAGATTGTTCAAGATCGGTCCAATACGTTCACGTTAAGTGAACCTGGTGCACGACAAAGCTAAGCTCTGCGGAACTTGGCCTCAAGGGGTTCTTAGAGTCAGACAGCACAGTCTATGAGAAACCGTGTCGGGATATTCAAAGTTTCTGAAGAGCATTACATCAGACGGCGATCCCTTTCTTCATGGTTATGGGTGGCCACGCTTTTTGGCTTGCTTGGCCTCCTGGCCATGCTGGTGGTTGCTGGGATGGTCTCGCGCCACGGCTTTCTTACCGTTCTGGCGCTGGTTGCCTTACCTCCCCTTCTGGTTGTGCTTGTTCTTACGCTGCGAGGCGGTCTGCACCTATTGCGTAACCTGAGAACACAATTGAGGTGGTACCACGGTCTCTGGCTACTGGTCTTTGCAAGTGCACTCGTCTTCCGGGTTCGCGGCGTAGCCGAGATCAGACAAGATCCAATAGACGCATGGGCCATGTACCGCATTGGGATAGAACTGATTGTGACCGCAGCCCTTTTCATCCGCCTCGCTCTGCACCGCACCCCCTGGCTGGGGTCGATGTTCAGGGGATTTGTCGGAGTTATTGCTGCCTTCGGAGTGATCGAACTGGCTTCAACCGCGTGGTCCGTGTATCCCACCTGGACTTTGTACAAGTCGTGCGAATACCTGCTGGATATTGCTCTGCTCGGCGCAATCCTCGCTACGGTGCGGTCCGTAAAGACCTACGAAACCCTTTTCAATTGGACATGGATGCTCTATGGCATGCTCATTCTGTCAACGTGGATGGGGGTCCTCGTTTGGCCGCAGCAGGCCTTATACCCGAACGGGAAGGGCGTTGGAGTGGGAGTACTGGGGATACGGCTTGAAGGCGTGTTGCCGGCTCTGAGTTCCAACGACGTCGGAACCTTTGCTGGTATCCTCGGGCTTATCGCTCTGTGCCGGCTTCTGCCAATTGCGGGAGAGAAATCCAACCGTGCATTGTACATTGTGCTCCTGGTTACAAGCGTGACCACAATGGTCGTTGCGCAAACAAGGTCCGCTTTTGCGGGATTTCTATTCGGGGTGTTCCTGCTGCTTTACTTCTCCAAGCGTCTCGGCTTAAGCGCGTTTCTCACGTTTGTCGTGGCACCGCTGCTGGCAGTCAGCAGCCTGGGGGGATTGATCTGGGCGTTTCTGGAAAGAGGGCAAACCGCGCAGCAACTTGAAACGCTTAGTAGCCGCGCTGACTGGTGGTCGTTCGCTTGGCAGACATTCATGCAACGTCCACTCACGGGCTATGGGGCTTACGCGGCGGGGCGGTTTGCCGTTATGGCCAAAATTGGCATGGGGGAAACTTCCACCATGCACAGCGATTATCTTGAAATGATTGTGGGAACCGGGATTTGGGGACTGATCCTCTTCCTCATTGCGTTGCTGGGTACCTGGTGGTTCCTGGCTCAGTATATTCGGCACTCGACGGTTATGTCTGTTGAGCAACAGCTGGCCTATGAGGCGCTTGTCGTGCTTGGCTTGCTGACCCTCCGATCGATCTTTATGACCATGCTGACCTGGCATCCTCCACTGCACTACCTGGCGATTTTGGGTTACGCCGAATTCTTGCGCCGCAGGCGGCTGCGAGAAATACCAGTATCCACCCATATCATCAGGGATCCTGTCTCGCAACTTGAGGCCGTTCCGACAAACACCTGAAGTTCTACAGGCTTTGACTTTGGCTCTGGATGTTTCATTCGCGGAGCTGCCTTTCCGGACGCATTTGTTCGTCGGGAGTACCCGGCAACCGAACGACAACTAAAATGCCGACACAAGTTAGAAGGCTGACCTTTGTGTATTGCCTCGGCGCATTCATCATGGTTCTATCAATGCAACCCATCAGCATGCGCTCTTCCACAGGAGAGGTCATCGTACACCCCGGTGATGATATCCAGAAAATTGTTGCCGCCCATGCGGCGGGCGCGTCGTTTGTCATCAGTCCCGGAATTTACCGGCTGCAATCGATTCAACCGAAGAATGGCGACACGTTCACCGGCGAGCGCGGCACAATCCTCAACGGCGCGCAACTTCTTAATGCCTTCCAGCGGGAAGGCCCTTGCTGGGTGACTCAGGTAGCTGTGAAATCACTCAGATCATATCGAGGTCAATGCGACGCCACACATGCGGCCTGCATGTATCCGGAGGACCTGTTTTATGACTCGAAGCCTCTCAGGCGGGTTGCGAGCCTTTCTCTGGTCGCTCCCGGCGCCTGGTATCTGGATTACAGCACCGACAAGATATACCTCGGCAGCGATCCTGACGGCCACACGGTTGAGCTGAGC
>OBIZ01000038.1_pt1 | contig 23521 bp, 17 predicted proteins | sample 1519801 | NCBI WGS metagenome assembly OBIZ01 (sample SAMN01911456, study PRJEB22533) | soil metagenome | biome: Soil | place: Malaysia | collected 2012-04-30 | depth DG_metagenome m | reverse complement strand
CCGCCGATTTTGCTTGACTTTTGTGGGCTAGCGTGGTAGTCTTTTTATTGTCTGTGGGCGGCGGTTACTAACAGTTTGGAGAGGATCTTGATTTCGCACTAACCTATTGAAAAGAATACGTTGGTGAATTTGGCATCCAAATTGTGGGACAAAAAGAATACCTTTTTTTGAAAACGAACCCGAGAGGTTGTTGAAAACAAAGGGAAATGTCCCAAAAACGAACCCAAACGAACCCAAAAACGAAGCCGGGAAGTTGTTGAAAATACGTTCCTGTGGAAAAAACGAAGCCAAAAACGAACCCGGCCATGTTGTTGAAAATAAATGATGTCGAAAAAACGAACCCAAAACGAACCCGAACTTTCCCGAAGGCTAGAGGGTTAGCAGACAGAGCGCTTTCCATGAGCCGGCCGGATGAACCCGTCTTAAATCCCGCACCCAAAAACATGAACCGCAGGACGCGACGGGCGCCGTGCCGTGCTAAAGCCCGGCGCTACAAAAGCAGAATCGGGTTTGCAGTTCTATGCCGAGGCGGCGCCGGCAGTTTGTTCGCGCTCAACCTTGATGGAATAGATCAGGAACGCCCCCACCACGCCACCGATGGTGACGGCGGCCCAGGCGATGTTGTAGCTGCGGGTGGCGTCAAAAATCAGGCCCGCCGTCCAGGGACCGACCCACTGCCCCAGGGAATTGGCCATGATGATGACGGCCAGCAGCTTGCCCAGCGTGGCCAGGCCAAAGCACTCGGCCGTGACCAGCGGAATCAGCATGTAATCTGCGCCCATGGCAAAGCCAAAGACTATGGCGAACGACCACGCGGCGACGGGATAGCGGGCAACAAACAGCAGCGGAATCGCCAGCGCCAGCACGAGATAAAAAGTGGCCATCACGTTCTTCTTCTGGAAGCGGTCGGCCAGGTAGCCGACGATGACTCGCCCGGCGAGGCCGGCAAAGAGAAGGCCGCTCGAAATCACCGAAGCCTGGCCCAGGGTGTATTTCTGGTCCTGAAGAAAGAGCACAAACTGTTGGATGACCGTGCCGATGGCCCCGATCACAAGCGTGCTGCCCACAAGAATCAGCCAGAAGTTGGCGGAGCGCGCCACGCGGCGAAGATCAAACACAACCACCGGCCCGGCAGGCTCGGCCGCAGGAACTTCCACGCCGTCAGGAGCGAGGCCCATATCCGCCGGAGCGGATCGCGTGACCCACTGCGCAATGGGAAGAAGCACGATCAGGATGAGAAGCCCAACTACTTCAAAGGCACGCCGCCAGCCGTAGTGCGAAATGAGGAAGTGGACGAGGATGGGCGAAACGGCGCCGCCCACTCCCAGCCCCAGATAGGCGTAGCCCATGGCTCGCCCTCGCGCCGCCCGGAACCAGCGTGCAATGAGCACCTGGTTGGGAATAGGCCCGGTGAGGATGTAGCCAAAAACTTCCGCGATGGAAAGGAGGTAATACTGCCACAGGTGCGTCATCCATCCCATCAGGATGAGTGGGCCGCCCACAAACACCAGCCCGAAACGAATGATGGCGCGCGCACCCCGGCGGTCAATCTGCGAGCCGAGATAACCCACAAACGGAGCGACGATCAGGAAACCCAGCAGCAAGCCCGCCGTCACCTGGCTGCGGTTGAATCCCAGGTTTCTCACCAGTTCGGGATAGAAAACCGGCAAACCGTAAAAGACAATGCCGACTCCGAAAAAGAGGTTCAGGAACGCAGCGGCGACAACCCACCAGCCATAGAAGATGCGCATGAATTTTACCCTCGTAGTGACGCTGCCCTTGCTCTGTAATCGTTTGCAGATTTGCGGCCCCAGGACCTTTTCACACAGAGGGCACAGAGACCCTCTTTGTACTCTGCGCGAAAACCTGCAAGCCACAGAGGTCACAGAGAAGAAACCCGTGCAAACTGTGCTAGCGGCCGTCGCCAGCGAATTCCGCTTGCACTTCCGGCCAGTGGTCGCGGCACCACTCTGCCATTTCACGAACGCTCAGGCCGCTCTTCCATCCGAACTTTTCGCGGAGGTGCAGCAGCCAGGCAATCAGTCCGTCCTCGGGATGAAAAATCAGCAGGTGGAGGGCCTTTTCAGTTTTGCCGCCGCTGTTCATGGCAAATTCGCTGTCCGGCAACTGGAAAATCGTGTGCATCTGGAAAGTGGAGCAGCCGCGCAGCAGATACTCGGCGGCGATGCGGCCGGAATGGATGTCGCCGGTGGCGCTGACCGAAAGGAATCCCGGTTTCTCTGCCAAGGCAAACTGTCCGGCCAGGAACTTTTCCAGCACGCTCAGGTTGCGGTCGCTGAGGTCCGGGCCGCCGTAGGCGACGCCCACTTTATCCAGATATTGTTTCTTCGGGTCAAAAAGCCGGTTGGCATAGATCAGAAACTCCGCCTGGTTTTCGCCCGACGCTTTATGGACGGCATCCAGCATGCGAAGCTGGAAATCGTCTTCAAACAGCGCGTTAAACATCTTGAGGCCCACGCGAATTTTTCCGGGTTCGACGGCGTGGATTAATGCCGGGACCTTCGCCAGCCATTCCAGGATCTTTGCCTGCTGCGCCGCGCGGCCGGAGCCTGCGAGAGTGGGGCTGAAATCTTTCTCGATTGGCATGGCCAGTTCCGGGCAATGCTTCTTCCACGGCGCCAGCAGAAGGTTGGTGGTGAAAACGTACTCATCCTCTTTCCAGAAGTCTTCCTCGGGGGTAGGCAGATGATACTTGACGGAGGGAACGATCAGCATTTCGGAGCCTGCGCCAATGGTGAGCGCCTGGTCGAAGAAATCCCGGTAGGCCTCCAGCGTGTTGTACCATCCGCGGCCCTTCCAGGTAACGGTCCATCCCTCTTCGCCACCGCGCCCGCGAATGCGTTCCACGGTCATGCGCGTTTCCGGGATGGCCCACTCCCACATGCTCTGTTCGCCGTGGCTGTCCTGCGCAATGACGGTTTTGAGGATGACAAAACCGAGGCCTGCGGTGGAATCCTTTTCCACCTGGTGAGCAGCAAGCGAGAGCTGTCCGGAAGCCTTCCCGAAGGGGTTCTTGACGGGCAGGCCGCCGTATTCGCTCTTGAGGTCGATGCCGTAGTTGGAAAGGACACAGGACTCGAGCGGCCGTGGAAGGCCGTCCCGGAACTCGTCAAAATCCTTTTGAAGCTGAGCGGAATTTTGATCGCTCAGTTGCGGCTTGCCGCGAAGCCGGACACGCGGCGGGAAATATTCCTCCATGAAGAGTTCAGTCCTTTGCGCTATTTGAACTATCGAGTTCGCCAATCGCCGCGAGCGTTCGCCCGATGTTTTCGAACTCACTTTCCGGCAGCTCGGGTCCCCAGGGATCGTGAGTGGACTCGCGCCCGATAACACCCAGATGAACCAGCGTCCAGAGCATCCTTCGGATATAGCCTTCCATGGGCGGAATGAACAGCACCTGGGAAAGCCGGTCAACCGCGCCGGAAAGGTCGAGGAATTCCACGGCATGTCCCCCGAAATAAGCATCCATCATGTTGTATTGCAACTCGGTGCAGGCTGCTCCCATGCCGATCAAGGCAGCCTGGCCACCAGCCATCAGGCTGTAACCGAGAAAGCGGTCCTCCCCGGTGATCAGGAGCTTCTCCGGATACTCTTCGGCAATCAGGTTTGCCACACTCTGATAAGTCATCACGCTGTCGAGCGTGGCGAGCTTGATACCCACCACCTCCGGCAACGCAAAGAGTCTGCGAAGAAGTTCCCGGGAATACGAGATTCCGCCCGCAGCCTCGTACAGATAGAAGAGAATGACGGGTTCATGGAGTGCCGCCAGCTGCTGGTGATAGTCGAGCACCAGTTTTTCGAGCTCGCCCTCTCCCGCGATTTTTCTAAGCGGCGAAGGAGCATAAGCCAGAAAAGCGTTCGCGCCATGCCGGAGCGCGTCATCTGCCATCTCGAGCGCAGAATCGACGTAGGCCTGGAAGGAAGCGGCACCCGCATGGGGGCCTCCAACGCCGGCGATAATCAGTTTGTCGGCGCCGAGTCCCTCCACCCAGTCCTTCAAAACCTGAACGCGCTGGTCGCGGCTGAGGTGCAACCCGCGGCCCGTGTGCGCCCACAGGGCAACGCCCGCGATGGGCTGTTGGCGCAGGTAGGCAATGTATTTTTCCTGGGCAGCGGAATCGATCTGGCCGCTGGAAGTCATGGGCACGGGAACCGCGGGGATCAGTCCATGCCAGAGACGGCGGCCGCATTCATCAACCGTGAGCGGTTTCATGGCTGGAACTCCTCAAACCGGATTCGGTATCGCTCAACTTTTTCCATGTCGATCTTAAAGCCCATGCCCGGGCCTTCGGGCAGTTGGATGAAGCCGTCACCGGAGATCTCAATAGGAGGCTCAATGATATCATCCTTGAACCAGCGCGCTGAAGCTTCAACGTCGGTGGGGAAGGTGAAATTCCCGAGTGTTGCCAGATGCAGCGCCTGCGCGGAAGCCACGCCGAGTTCGGGCATGGTTCCCATCCAGCAGGGAATGCCTGCTGCCTGTGCCGAATCGTGCGCCTGTTTCGCGGGCGCCAATCCTCCCATGCGCTGCACCTTGATGTTGATGATCTTTGCGCTCCCCAGGCGGATGGCTTTGCCAATCGACTCCAGGTCTTCAGCGGATTCGTCGAGGCAAATGGGAGTCCTGAGCCGGCGTTGGAGTTCCGCATGATCGTGGAGCGCTTTGCGGCCGAGCGGCTGCTCAAACATCATCAGGCCGTAGCCATCCAGTTCCTCAAAAATGGCAGCATCTTCCAGTGTGTAAGCGGCGTTGGCGTCGACCATCAGCGGGATGTCTCCGAAGCGTTTGCGGACCACCCGCACGAGTTCGACATCGTGCCCCGGCATGATTTTGATCTTGATGCGGCGATATCCCTGACGCAGAAAGGTGTCAACCCGATCGAGCAGTTCGTCGATGGACGGCATCAGCCCGATGGCGGCTCCGGAAGCAACGGGCCGCCTGCTGCCGCAGAGCATTTCGTAGAGCGGGACGGACGCCTGGTTGGCCCAGAAATCCCAGACCGCACCTTCGACCCCCGCCTTGGCAAAGGGCTCGCCGGGGAACTGGGAGAGCCACTCGAAGCACTGGCCGGGTTCGGGAAGGGACCGCTCGAGCAAGCCGGGGACAGCCTTGCTGCGCAGGAATTCCCATGTTGAGTCCGGCGTCTCGGAAGAATAAAAAGAGCCCCCCATGGGCGAGGCTTCTCCCCATCCCGTGTTCCCGTCCTCTCCCTTTAATTCCACCAGGATGGCGTCTTTGACAGAGACTTCGCCATTCGAGATTTTAAAGGGTTCGTGCAGTGGAACCTGCACCCAGTGCAGGCGGATTCCTGAGAGATGGATGGCTTTCGTCATAATGAACAGGTCAAAAGAAATCTATTCTGCCCGGCGCTGGGAAGTCAATAAATTATTGGCGACGCTGGAACACTGCAACAAAGAACTTTTCCGATGCCGATGCCGGAATTTGATGCAACGTCTTTTGATTACGGGCGTTTTGTGGTGAAATAATGGACTCCCTGGAAGTATCAGGCAGGATTCGGGGCAAGAAATCGAAGTCTGTTGTGTGATTTATCACGAATGGATGTGACGCGCATCACACCATTGAAGTTGAAAAAAGTAGAGAATCTGTCCCCTGAGCCAATTGGCGAAATCAAAGGCTGTACTGACAGGGATTTGTTGACAGCAAGCCGGATCTGATCCTGACGGGAGCTGGGAAAGGGAAAAAGGAGAGGTGTTGTCATGATCATAGGCATTCCCAAGGAGAGCTTTCCAGGTGAGAGACGAGTGGCCATGGTGCCCTCCGTTGTTCCTTCACTGGCGAAAGCAGGGTTCGAAGTCGCCATTGAGACCGGAGCGGGGATCAGCGCGGGGTATCTGGACAAGGACTATGCCGACAAAGGTGTCAAGATCCTTGGCAGCCGCGCAGAGATCTTCAAGACTGCCGACATTGTGGTACAGGTGCTCTGCTATGGCTCGAATGATCGGACAGGGAAAGAAGATGTAGCGCTTTACCGCCAGGGCCAGTTTCTTGTGGGCTTTCTGCGCCCGCTGGGAGCCGTGGAGACCCTGCAGGACATCGCCTCCAAAGGCGTATCGTCCTTCAGCGTGGAACTCATGCCCCGAATCACCCGCGCTCAGAGCATGGACGCCCTGTCGTCCATGTCGACCATCTGTGGCTACAAGTCGGTGCTGCTGGCCGCCGACACCCTGCCACGGATGTGCCCCATGCTGACGACGGCGGCGGGGACAATCACCCCTGCCCGCATCTTCATTATTGGCGCAGGTGTTGCGGGGCTTCAGGCCATTGCCACGGCGCGCCGGATGGGCGCCGTCGCCTCGGCCTACGACGTGCGTCCTGCCGTCAAGGAGCAGGTGCAGAGTCTCGGCGGCCGTTTCGTGGAGCTGCCTATCGAGGCCAAAGACGCGCAGGACGCACGCGGATATGCCACGGCGCAGGACGAGACCTTCTACCAGCGCCAGCGGGAACTGCTGGGACGCGTAGTGGCCGAAAGTGACATCGTGATCACGACGGCCGTAATCCCCGGCAAGAAACCGCCCCTTCTGGTGACGGAAGAGATGGTGAAGAGGATGGCGCCGGGTTCTGTGATTGTGGACCTTGCCTCAGAACGCGGGGGGAACTGCGAATTGACCGAGGCCAGCAAGATTGTGGTGAAGCACAATGTCAGCATTGTGGGCACCATCAACCTGGCCAGCACGGTTCCCTACCACGCCAGCCAGATGTACGCGCGGAACATCTGCACGTATCTTACCCACCTGTTCAAGGGAGGGAAACCGGAGTTGAATTTGGAAGACGAGATTACACGGGAGACACTGATCACGCGGGGCGGAGAGATTGTTCACGGCCGCGTGCGGGAATTTTACTCTTTGCCGGGTCAGAGTACGGCGAAGAATGCCTAGTGGAGATTGGAGACTGCGTGGGGGTTTGCCGAAGCCATTCGCGTGGTCCGCATTACCAAACGCTTGATTAAAGGAGGGCACGGTGCCAGAAGGCTTTGTCTCAAACTTGTACGTTTTTGTGCTGGCGGGGTTCCTCGGATTTGAAGTCATCCGCCATGTATCGCCGCTTCTGCACACGCCGTTGATGGCTTTGACCAACGCTCTGGACGCGATTGTGGTGGTGGCCGCTATCATCATCGCCGGACGTGAAGGAACGGCGCTTTCCGAGATTCTTGGAGCGATCGCGGTTGCCGCCGCTTTCAGCAACATGGTGGGCGGCTTCCTGATCACTGACCGCATGCTGCGGATGTTCAAACTGAGTGGGCGCAAAAAACAATGAACCAGATGACAGTGCAATACCTCACCGACTTCTCGTACATTATCGCCATCGCATTCTTCATTTTGTCGCTGAAGTGGCTGAGTTCACCTGCTACGGCGCGCCGTGGGGTGCTGGTAGGTGAGATCGGTGCGGCGATGGCCGTGGTTACCACCTTTTTCAACCCCGACCTTGTCCGGTTCAAGTGGATTCTGATCGCGCTGCTGATTGGCGTGATCGTCGGCATTCCGCTCGGCATGGTCCACATGACGGCCGTTCCCCAGCGGACCGCCATGAGCCACGCGTTTGGCGCACTGGCCGCCGCCCTGATCGGGATTTCCGAGTACTACATGCGCATCCCGCATATCAACAAGTTTGAGATGACGGAGATCTCGTTGGAAGTCATTATCGGTTCGCTCAGCATTACGGGCAGTTTGATTGCGGCCGGCAAGCTGCAGGAGTGGCTCCCCCAGCGTCCCATTGTCTATAAAGGACAAAACGTGGTCAGCCTGTCCATACTGGGATTGGCTGTCCTGTCGGCGCTGGTGCTTATTTTCAATCCTGTCACTCCCTATGTCTTCCCCGCCATGGTGATTATCTCGCTGCTTTTCGGCGTGATGCTGGTGACGCCGATCGGCGGGGCTGATATGCCGACGGTGATTGCGCTTTTGAACTCCTACGTCGGTCTCACCGCCGCCCTGCTCGGGTTTGTGCTCAACTCCAAGGTGCTGGTTGTTGCCGGTGCGTTGGATGGTTCTTCCGGATTCATCCTGGCGGTGATTATGTGCAAGGCCATGAACCGGTCCTTCACGAACGTCATGTTCGGGGCCTTTGGCCAGCTCCAGGTATCCGCCAAAGGAGAGGAAGAAGAGAGAGTTGTCCACAGCGCGACGCCGGAGGAGGCGGCTGCCATCCTCTCCGCGTCTAACACCGTCCTGGTTGTTCCCGGTTACGGCATGGCCGTCGCCCAGGCGCAGCACAAGGTCCGGGAGATGTTTGACGCGCTCACCAAGAAGGGTGTGGATGTAAAGTTCGGCATCCACCCGGTTGCCGGGCGCATGCCGGGCCACATGAACGTCCTCCTTGCTGAAGCTGACGTTCCTTATGACAGGCTGATTGAAATGGATGACGCCAACAGTGAAATGCCACAGACCGATGTGGCCTTGATTATCGGCGCCAACGATGTGGTCAACCCGGCTGCAAAGACCGATCAGAGCAGCCCCATCTACGGCATGCCCATCATTGAAGTGAACAACGCCCGGACGGTGATGGTGATCAAGCGGAGCCTGAATCCAGGCTTTGCGGGCATTGACAATCCCCTGTTTTACATGGATAACAACCTGATGCTGTTTGGCGACGCGAAGTCCTTCGTCAGCGGCATCGTCAAGGAACTGACAGGAAGCGGTGAGTAAGCAAGCAACACAAGAAGGGTCCTGGGCGCAGCTGGAGTAGCATGTGCCCGGGGCTGTCTCGCCGCCGGATCTCTGCAAAGGCCCCTTCTGGCCCCCGAAGCGTTCCTCTGTGCGCCAATTTGTCTGTAAATTTCCATCCCGCTTGTAAGACGTGCCATCACCCCACGCGACGGATCGTGGCGGTCTACCACCACGGCATATCGAGGCAATTCTCCGTAAGGGTAGATACACGGGGCGGGCTGCGATAGAATGGCACGGGGGAAGCCAAAATGAATCTTCTTTCGGACGAAAACCCGAAATTGGCCACGGAAGCTCGCCTGCCGAATGCCCGGGGATCGGCCCGGACCGGGTTCATACTGCTTGCTGTGCTCGTGGTTGCAGTGCTTGGCGTCCTTTCTTACCTCACGCTGTCCCGCCTCGACCGCGTCGATCAGGAGGTCTCTCAACTCAGGACGCAGGTGGATCAGTCCAGTATGAAGGCCGATACGGCATCCTCAAAGGCGGATTCCGCGCTCGGCCGTGCTTCCCAGGCCGAACAGAGTGCGCAGACGGCGGCAAACCAGAGGGACCAGGCCGAAAAGGCCAAAGCGCAATTCCAGCAGCAGGCTCAGCAGGCCCAGCAGCAGGCGGCAGACGCCCAGGCAAAGGCCGAGGAGTACCGCAAGGAGCGGGAAGCTGAACTGGACCGTCTGCAGCAGGCCCTGGGCCAGATTGCCGAGACGCGGCGGACCGCCATGGGACTGGTGATGACTCTGGGGAGTAAGTCCATCCGTTTCGCCTTTGACAAATCAACTTTGCGCCCCGAAGACAAGGAAGTCCTGAGCCGCATTGCGGGTGTCCTTTCAACCTTGAAGGGATACCAGATTTCCGTTTACGGCTACACGGACGACATCGGCACTAAGGAATACAACCAGAAACTTTCCGAACGGCGGGCGCAATCGGTCTATGACTATCTAGCAAGCAACGGCTTGAATCCCAAAATCATGACCGCCAAAGGCTTTGGGGAAGCCGATCCGCTTGTGCCCGGAGACTCTGAAAAGGCGCGTGCGATCAACCGCCGGGTCGAGATCGGCCTTGTCGATTCCACCATTAAGCCTCTCCCATCCCTGAACCAGTGATGCCGCAAGTCAGCCGAACAACAGGACCTGCGCAGACGCAAAAAGAGGCCGGTTGTGCGGCGAATGGAACGGAGCCCAGAAATCCGTTGACACTTTTCTCAGCTTTTTGTTACGTTCAAAAGCTTGCAGCTAACGGAAGTAGAGAGGAGGCTTCTCTTCCGCCGAAAGGTTTGATTTCGGAAGAAGAGGCGGGGGAAGCTGGTGAATCAGGATGTTTGTTCCAAAGAGAATGTTTCTGACCAAAGGGGTCGGAAAGCACCGGGAAAAACTGACGAGCTTTGAGCTGGCGCTTCGGTCTGCAGGGATTGCAGCCTGCAATCTGGTCCGGGTGTCCAGCATTTTCCCCCCTCGCTGCAAAATGATTCCGCGCGCTGAAGGCATCAAGGAATTACAGCCTGGCCAGGTCACGTTTGTTGTGATCAGTGAGAATTCCACGCGAGAACCTCACCGGCTGATTGCTGCCTCCATCGGGGTGGCGATGCCTGCTGACCGCAACACATACGGCTACCTTTCCGAGCACCACTCCTTTGGCCAGACCGAACAGCTGGCCGGAGAATACGCCGAAGAGTTGGCCGCCGAGATGCTGGCCACTACGCTTGGTGTGGAGTTCGATCCTGACCAAAGCTGGGACGAAAAGAAGGAGATTTATCGCATCTCAAACAAGATTGTCCGAACGTCAGAGATTACCCAGTCGGCAATCGGTGACAAGCGGGGCCTGTGGACGACAGTGTTGTCTGCGGCCGTTCTGCTGGGTTTTGAAGATTGACGCCTGCGGTTGCGTCCAAGAGGACAGTTCAGGGGTTCCATCAAGGTCCTCGCAGTTTTCCCTCCGAACCCCGCAATAAAAATAAACAGGAGCCATGTCATGCGTAAACATGAGATCTTGACGGTCCCAACTCGCCCTCTGGAAATCGACCGGAAGAAGGATGCTGCGTCGCTGCTGGAGAAGATGCAGGGCATTTCTTTCCAGGGGCGAAACCTGGGCATTGCTTTCCAGATCTGGAAACGGATGCTGGGTGACCGAGTCACCATCATGATGGGGCTGTCGGGTGCCATGATTCCAGGCGGCATGAGGCGGCTGGTAGCATACATGATCAAACAGCGCCTGGTTGATTGCGTGGTTTCAACCGGGGCTAATTTCTTTCACGACATCCATGAAACACTGGGGAGACTGCACTATCAGTGCTCGCCAACCATTGACGACGTCCACCTGCAGAAGAACCTGATCGACCGCATGTACGACACCCTGGTGGACGAAGAAGAGTTCCGCGAGGAGGATGCGTTCATCGGGCGCTTTGCCGCCACGCTTGACCAGTCTCGGCCCTACACCACGCGCGAGTTTCTTTATCTGCTGGGCAAGGAAGTTTCAAAGCGGGCCAAGGAGGACGGCATTGTCACCTCCGCTTACAAGGCAAAGATTCCGCTTTACTGCCCCGCCATCGGTGATTCCTCCATCGGCATCGGAATTGCTGAAAACCGGCACCTCGGCAAAAACCGTTTTACTTTTGACGTAATCGGCGACGTGCTGGAGACGGCTCACCTGGCCGGCGAATCACCCGCCAGCGGCGTCATTTACTTTGGCGGGGGAACGCCCAAGAATTTCGTTCAGCAGAGCGAAGTGACCGCAACGTTTATGCGCAATGCTTCAAACGGCCACAAGTACGCCATCCAGGTGGTGACCGATGCGCCGCACTGGGGCGGACTTTCGGGCTGTACATTCGAAGAAGCGCAAAGCTGGGGAAAGATTGCTCATGACGCCGGCATGGTTACCTGCAACTGTGATTCGACAATTGCCATGCCTGTCCTGGTGACAGCGATGTCAGAGCAACGGGAACTGATCAAGAAGCGCAAGAAGCCCGTTTTTGAAATGGGCCAGGAGCTGAAGTTCTCTTTCCCGAAGTGAGTAGTTCCAGAAGGGCGAGGGAGCATTCTTGCGGGGTTTTCTTTGTTGTTTACAGTCAGATACGCACTGAGGTCGGGCCATGAGCTCAAGGTGGGCAGTCGCTGCTGACCACCGCTGAGGGGCCCGGACTTCGCCTCACTACCTCTTCCTTCCGTTCGTGTGAAGCCTTTCAATCTCCTTCCATTCCGGTGAAGTCATTGGTTCCACGGGAATCCCCGCGCTCTCACGGTAGCTGGCAAGAAACGGACCGCGTGGTGGAGCAATGAATCAAGCAGTCCGTGCGTGCTTGCCGATGTTCGACGCATTTCCGGGCACCGGCACTACCGCTTTGATGTCTACGGGGCCCATGGCGTATTCGGTAGGGCCGAGGCGCTCGTTCGAATCCATCATTTCGTCCCACAGAATCTTCTTGCCGGTATAGGCCGATTCCCTGCCCAGGATGGCGGTCAGTGTTGAGTACGCCACGTGTTCCGTTTCGTTCACGAGCTGATTGGTACGAATGGCGTTGACGAAATCCACCTGCTCCTGAACGTAGGGATTGAATTTGGTCTTTCCCGGGGCCTGGCCTTGTTCCTGGTATTGCCACACGACCTTGCCGCTCAGGTCAAAAATCGTATCTTTGCAATTCGTGGACCCCTCCGTACCCAGCACCAGATCGGAGACCTCATTGGCGCAACCGTCAATCTGCCGGCACATGGTGTCATTGACTCCCCCGTTGGGGTAGGCAAACTCCACATTGAAGTGGTCATACTGGTCGCCCGTCACGCGCTGGGCGCGCCCGCCGCCGCCGACGGCATTGGCTGGATGCATTCCCGTAAACCAGAGCACGGTATCGATGTTATGGACGCACTGTTCCACGATGTGGTCGCCCGAAAGCCAGCACCAGTTGACCCAGTCGCGAATCATGGATTCCATATCCGACCACCCCTTCTGTCTCGGCGTATACCACAGTTGACCGACGTTGTAACGGGAGCGGGCTGCGAGGATCTGGCCGATGGCGCCGTTGGAAACGCGATTGTAAGTTTCCCTGTGGGGGCGGTCGTGCCGCCATAGAGTCCCAGCCACCACGCAGAGGTTGTAAGCTGTGGCTTTCTGGCCGGTCGCCAGGATAGAGCGCACCCCAGGAGCATCGACGGCGCACGGTTTTTCCATAAAGCAGTGTTTTTTGGCGTCGATGGTAGCTTCGAATTGCTGGGGCCGGAAATGTGGCGGCGTGGCCAGCAGCACCAGGTCCACATCGGCTTCCAGTACCTTCTTGTAGGCGTCAAAACCGATAAAACAATGGTCGTCGTCAACCTGCACCTGCGCCTTCTTGGCAAGATTGGCGCGGCAGGTATCCATATGGTCCTTCAGGACGTCAGCCAGCGCCACGATCTTGACGTTGGGGCCCGCCTTAAGAATGTTCAGGACAGCGCCCGTCCCCCGGTTGCCGCAGCCGACCAGGCCAGCTTTCAGGACAGGACCATCCGGGGCAACGTCCACGAATGTCACGGGCGGGTAAGACTTCTTGCAACTTGCCAGCACTGCTCCGGCGCCCACCGCCGCGACCGCACCGATAAAAGTTCGACGGTCAAAATCCCGTCTTTCCTTTTCCCTCGTCTCGTCAGTCATTTCGGATCTCCTTTGAAATAAGTGTAAATCTTAAGTCAGAAACTCGTCCATCCCGGGCCGTGCCTCTTCCATCAAGGACCCTCGCCTCACGGCGGTTCACCACGCGGGCTGGACATCGATTAACGTTTTCCACGGTCTCCCGCCTGCCGAATTCCGGCTTGCTGGACGCCTTCCTCGTATTCGCGAACCACTCGGAAGCCCACGTCGATACAGTCCGAATACCACCAAATACTCTTGGGCGATTGGGGGTCGGTCAGCAACCAATCCTCTTCGCGCGTGTGGTCGCGTGCCGCGCTGCGCAGGTCGGCAGCGTCCGAACGGTACGAACCTCCGCGCACCACGTGCTCCTTGCCAGAGTGTGGGCCACGCGGATCAGTGGGCACAGAGTTCGCATAGGCGCTGTAACCATCCGGCGCATACCAATCCAGGCAGAATTCCCTCACGTTGCCTAACATATCCACCAACCCCCTGGGATTGGGTTTGGTTATTCCGGTGGGATGTGTTTCATCCAGGCTGTCACCCTGATACCAGGCGTAATCACTGAGCGGCAAGGTCTTTACTCCCAGCAGCCGATTCAGCCATCGCCGTGTGGTGAATGAAGCAGGATTGCCCGGGAAGAAATACGGGGAAGTGGTGCCCGCGCGGGCGGCATACTCCCACTCCGCCTCCGTGGGGAGCCGGTACTTCTTTCCGGTAATTTGCGAAAGCCACTCACAAAACTGGGTGGCGGCGTAATAGGTCATGGTGATGGCCGGCCGCGACCCTCTGCCCCAGCCCTGGTCTGGAGACCCATAAGGTGGAGTGGGACCACTTACGGCATCAGCTTTGTCGGCGGATGACGGAGCGTCCCGATTGCGTCCTTTGTTCCCGCGCTGGAGGAGGTAAACCTCGTACTCTTGCCATGTCACTTCCGCCCTTTCCATCCAGAACGGACTGATTTTCACCTCGTGGACCGGGCCTTCGTCGGGGCGCCGGTAGGGTTCCGAATTGGGGCTTCCCATCTGGAACGTGCCGCCAGGAATGGCCACCATGCGGATTTTCACGGTCGAGCCAGGTATCACTTCGGTGTAACTCTTAAACCCCTTGGGTTTTAATGGAAACGCCTTCTCGAGTTCCTGTGCTTGAGCCGCTTGCTGAGCCGTGGCTTCATCCACAGCTTCCTCAGTTCCCTTGCCGCGATAGTGTCCCGTGTGCAAGTGGCAGTTGATGCACCGCATCTTGTCCTGGGAACGCTGGTAGTGCAAGTGGGCATCCACGCCCTTCCTGGAGAGTCCCACGGAGAAAAGGTTGGCGTGGCATCGAATGCAAGAGCTGTCGTAAGTGAACGTGCGCGCCTGGGTCAAGGTCTGCTTGGATCTCCAGTTGATTTTGGCGGGGTCTTTGAAAAGTTTGCCGTATATATCCTGGGCCCCCAAGCGGGCTTTCTCCGTATAGTACTCCAATCCGCCACTGGGGAGGTGGCAATCGACGCAATGGGTTACGACGCCACTCTTAGTGGTGAAATGCGGCGAGCGGATCCAGGTTTGCGTCGCGTCCGGGTGGACGTGGCAGGCCTGGTCGCAGAACTTGTCCGAGGAGGTGGCGTCCCCGCCGACCTTTATTGACAAAATGACCGCGATGCCGAGGCAAAAACCTATTCCGACAAAAACCAGCTTCCTGGCCGTCAGGGATGGGCGGGAATTAGTGCTTATCTGTTGTCGATCCCGCTTGCTAAAGAAGAAAAACATGCACCTGTCCTATTTGCTTCTTTCCGGCAATCCGCGGCATGAAGTGGGAAACCCGCGTGAGGTGTAGTGTTTCCATTCTCCGCCTACGCGTCGGACCCATAATGCCGACACGCCTGGAAGAGATTGGGCAACCCGAATGCCATCAGACACAGACATCGTGGAAAACGCCGTGGCTAGCGCGTCGGCAGTAGTCGAATCTCCGGCTATTACGGTGGTGCTGCTCTTCCCTTCCAGTGCCCAACCGGTTCGAGGATTGATGATATGTGAATAGCGATGGCCGTTGACTTCCAAAAACTGATGCTCATCGCCGGAGGTGGAAACTGCGTGGGCGCTCAGCGACAGTGTGCAGGGCGCAATCCCGGCCTCCGAGCCGGCCGTATCGATGCGGACTCTCCAGCCGGAACTTCCTGGTGGGGGTTCGCCAGTGATGACCTCTCCCCCCGCCACGATCAGGGCTTGGTGGATGCCTTGCGATTGCAGGACGGCCAGCATCTGGTCCGCGGCATAACCCTTGCCGATGGCGCCCAAATCCAGCTTCATGCCGGCGCGCTTCAGGAACACGGTGTGATGCACAGGGTCCAGTTCAATGTTACGAAAGTCGACAAGAGCTTTTGCCTTTGCTATTTCCGCCGGATCAGGCAAGCGTCCGCTTTTGCGGGCGCTGCGCCATAAATCAACCAGCGGGCCGATGCTGACGTCAAAAGCGCCCTGGGAAAGCTTCGAAGCCCACAGGGATTTTGCCAGCACGCTGTAGAGGTCGCTGCTCACGGGGAACGGAGCTTTGGCGCCGTTGCGCGTGAGGCGCATCAGTTCGCTGTCAGCGCGATAATCGCTCATGATCTGCTCGAGTTCCTCGGCGCGCGCGAATGCCGCCTCCGCCACCCTGGAAGCCTCTGCATCTGAGGCCGCGTACAACTCAATCCGGAAGATGGTTCCCATGCGCGGGAGAGAATATTCAAAGCGCTGCGATGACGGCTTGGCAGCCGCGGGCCTTGACGAGGCCGTGAGAATGCCAAGTCCGAGCGCGAGGAAGAACAGACCGGAACATGACCGCAAAGGGGCGGCCATACAGCCGACTCGAGAGAGGACGGAGCAATTAGAAAGCACTTCAACTCGCGAAGGATGAAGCTGGACGGCGGAGCATCCGCGGAAGGGACGACATGTGGTGTCGGGCACCGCGTGCCTTGCCAAACTACTTGGTGGTCTGACTGACTCCCCCCAAGCTGATGCGTTCGATGGCTTCAACAAGGTGCATTTCGTATTCGGCAGGAAAGTTCGTGGTTCTGCCAACAGCGCGCGTCGTGGAACACACGATCACCGGAAGTAAGAATTTGGCCTTCCGGAGACTGAAAATATACACCCACTTGGGTGGAGGCAAGCACATTTTTTTTCTCAAGGCGGTCACACCCGCTGTTAACAACCCCTCCATAATCTCAGAAAATTCGCCGTCCGAGGTCCCAGAACCTGCTTTTTCAGACCCCCCTCCACGTCTGGGGGTATTGGAATCATTTTCCCGGCTGCTGCTGCGTTGAGGTGCCCGATATCTGGTACCAGCGGATGAGAGAGTTTGCGTTGTAACTAACTCTCAATGTGGTTCCAAGATACCGGGCCCGGTCACCCCGGTGACTGGGCGCGGAGTCCGCCGGAGCAGAAGAGATGCCAAGTCTGGGATGCAGGGGAGGTTGGGCCGCGGTTGCTCCCCTCAGCAACCTTTCCTTTCCTTTCACCACAACTTTCTTTCGAATTGTTTAAATTGTGATCTGTATCACTGCGGTTTTTTCTCAGGAATGTTGCCATTAAGTCGGAGTGGAGGAGTCAGTCGACATGCCTCCAATCCTGGCGGAGGGAATTGAATGAAGAATAAGAAGGAAGTCACACGAAGGGACTTTTTAAAGACTGCGGCGGTGGCGGCTGCGGCAGGCGGAGCCAGGCCAATGACTGCGGCGCCGGCGCTCTTAAGCAGTCCCAATCCGGGTAGTACAGTTCATTACGGCTTCATCGGGACCGGCACTGAGGGATGCAATCTCTTGAAGCGCCTGGCAACCATTCCGGCGGGCCGCTGCATTGCCACCTGTGACGTTTATGCGCCCAACCTGAAGCGGGGGGTTGAAACGATCGGCTCGAATCCTCAGACGTATACAGGCAGTCCGACCGAATACCAAAGGATGCTTGAGCGGAAGGACATGGACGCTGTGCTGATCGCAACACCTCTCAATGAGCACGCGCAGATGGTGATCGACGCCCTCAACGCAGGCAAGCACGTATTTGTTGAAAAGACGATGTATTTCAAGGAAGAAGAAGGCGAGCAGATCCGGAAGGCCGCCGAAGCAAACTCCAGGCAAATACTCCAGATCGGCCTGCAGCGCCGGTCGAGCATGCTCTACAACATCGCCATGCAGATGATCCGGAAGGGCGCACTGGGCAAGGTGATGTTCGTGCGCGCGCAGTGGCACCGCAACAACAACTGGCGGCGACCCGTCCGCGATCCCAAGCTTGAGCGGCTGATCAACTGGCGGATGTACAAGGAATACTCCGGCGGACTGATGGCGGAACTGGCGTCGCACCAGGTGGACATTGCCAACTGGGCTTTCGAGGCAGAGCCCCTTTCGGTAATGGGCACCGGCGGAATCGACTATTGGAAGGACGGACGCGAGGTCTGTGACAACATTGAGGTCATCTTCCAGTATCCGGGAGGCCGGAAAATGACCTTCACTTCCATCCTTTACAATGCCCACCTGAACTACAACGAGCAGATCATGGGGGACCGCGGGACTCTTATTATTACCATTGGCAAGGGAATGTATTACCGGGAAGCGGCGGCCAAATCTACGAACGGAAAAGCCAAGGAAAACTGGTGGGCCGGCGCGACGGTGACGCAACAGGCCGTGGAAAAGGGCATTCCGCTGTTCCCGGAAGAAGCCCAATCCGGGCAGCAAGGTTTCCTTGACCGTGAAATGCTTTATGCGAAGCGGTGGCTCGCCTCAATGGGCATTTTCGAGTACGAGGAGCCCCACGAACCTTACTGGGTGGAACTCTCCAATTTCATGGCAAGCGTCCGGGACGGGAAACCGAATGCCTGTGGCATTGATATCGGTATAGCGGACGCCCGCGCCGTGATCTATGGCAACCGTGCCATTGACACCGGGACCACGGTGTATTGGCCGAAGAAAGAGGCGTAAATTCATCATTCGTATTCAATGGACCGTTTGCGCAGAATAGGGTTTGTACCGGGCCAGCCTGGCACTCCGGCCAGCTATCCCCTCGCAGCCAGGATTGCCGGACGCTTCGGTTACCCCCTGCTGACGCGCCTGGTGGCGACACTCTCCTTCGTTCTCCTGTTGTTTCCTGTGGTGGGTCCGCCGTTGAGAGCGGCGGATTCGCTGGTCCGGTACGAGGCTTCGCATCGCGCGATGGGCACGGTTTTCACTGTCGTCGTATATGGGTCCAACAGTGATTATCTTGAGGAGGTAACCAATCAGGTCTTCCAGGAAATCGACCAGCTGGACGACCAGATGAGCAATTACAAACCCGGCAGCGAGCTCTCCGCAATCAATCGCGAGGCCGCCCGGCGCGCCGTGATTGTGGAGCCGCGGTTGTTCAAATTGATCCAGGATTCGCTCCAGTACAGCCGTGAAAGCGCTGGCGATTTTGACATCACCGTCGGGCCATTGATGAAATCCTGGGGGTTCTTTAAAGGCCAGGGTCGCCTGCCGTCAAAGTCGGAACTGGCGCAGGTGCTGAAAAAAATTGGCTATCAGCACGTCAAGCTGGACGCCTCTGCGCGTACCATCCAATTTGACACTACCGGAATTGAAATTGACCTGGGCGCCATCGCGAAAGGGTATTCGGTTGACCGCGCTGTCCAGATCCTTCGCGACAACGGAATCAAGGTAGCGCTGATTTCAAGTGGAACCAGCAGTCTCTACGCACTGGGATCTCCGCCAGGCGACCATGGGTGGCAGATCTCTGTGCGCAACCCTCTGGACACGAGCAAAGCTGCGTGCGTCCTGAGGCTCCAGGACCTTTCGCTGGCGGTTTCCGGGGACTACGAGAAGTTCTTTAAGCTCGGTGGCAAGACCTACGCCCACATCATGGATCCCCACACAGGCATGCCGGTTGAAAACATGTTGTCAACGGCCGTTGTGTCGCTTTCAGCTACCGACAGCGATGCGTTGTCCACCTCGTTCTTCGTTGAAGGGCCAGATGCCGCACGTCACTACCTGGACCGCCATCCCAACCTGACCGCGGTTTTCTTTCTGCCAGAGGCTTCAAGCCATGAGTTCAAACAGGTTGTTTTGAAGTCGAGCACGACAAAGCTTCCCGCCGACGCCTTTATCAGCTTAGACTGCCATTGATTTCAACGGCTTTGGCCGATTTCCTACGAGGTCTTGGGGTGGTGACCCTACGCGGGGAGGCCAGGAGTCGTGAACTGAGGGCTTGGGGATACTCCTCCAACCTGATCTACGCCTATTCTCAGATGGCGCGGCCCGATTCCGTGGCTTGCCTGTAACTCAATGGATACAAAGTGGATGGCTGCCAGGATCAGGTGTGAGCGGAACGCCTCATCTGCCTGTAACTGACAGGAAACGCATGGTTTGACTGCGGACCCAAAACCTGTTAATATGGTTTTATCGCTGGCCACGATCAATTTGGTATCTGGTTGGAGGGGTTATGATTAGAGGAACCCGACAAAAGCAGACCAGACTCTCCTCTCGGCAGAGGAAGACATCCTCGACCCGCAGAGGGGCAGGCTCAAGAGGCCTTTCACGACGTCAGGCGGCGCATCGCTTGAGAGCCAAACCCGCCAGGAGGGCGGCTCCCGTAGTTGTTCAAAAGCCGAAAGATATAGTGCGCGAAGCGGCCCTGAAGAATTTTGGCGCCGCAGTCCGGTATTTTCAAAGAAAGGACTACGGAAGAGCAGCTGAACTCTTTGAGAAGGTCGCCGCGGGCCCGGTTCGTGAGATGGCTGACAGGGCAAGAGTTCATTTGAGTTTCTGCGAACGCCAGCGTCACCACGAAAGGCGTCCCAAGACTGCGGAAGGCTGCTACGCCCGGGGAGTGGCGGCGCTCAACAGCCGGGACTTCGACGAGGCCCTTGAATTTCTCAACAAGTCCAACAAGATGATCCCCAACCAGGAATACGTCCATTACGCGCTGGCTGCTGTTTATGGCCTCCAGGGCGATCAGGACAATGCATACAACCATCTTGAGGCAGCGATCAGACTTCGCCCGCAAAACCGGGTCCAGGCGCGTCATGACGAGGATTTTCAAACCTTGGCAGACGACCCGCGCTTTGTCCGGCTTCTGGGCGCAGACGCCCGCCGACCGCTGACTTAGGGTGGCGGAAGTTACTCTTCAAGTATTGTTTTTCCCGACTCATTGAAGCAGGTGTATGGCATGAGGGTTGTCGCAATCGGGGGCGGCACTGGCTTGGCCGTTCTGTTGCGCGGTTTGAAGCAGTGGGTCAGTCCTGACACCTCCCGAGGACGCCAGGCAATAGCGCAACTGACGGCGGTCGTCACGGTGACGGACGAAGGCGGGAGCTCAGGCCGCCTGCGGCGCGACTTTGGCATGTTGCCGCCGGGCGACATTCGCAACTGCCTTGTAGCCCTTGCCGAGGATGAAAAGATCCTCACCCGGTTGTTCAATTACCGCTTTGCAGCGGGGAAGGGTCTCACGGGGCACAGCCTGGGCAATCTGTTCCTGACCGCCCTGACCAATCTGACGGGTGATTTTTCAATGGCCGTCAGGCTGGCAAGCGAAGTGCTGGCGGTCCGGGGAGAAATTTTCCCGGCGACTCTTGCAGATGTCCGCCTCAAGGCCCGGCTTTCTGACGGCCGGCGTGTGGAAGGAGAATCGCAAATTCACCAGACCCGGGTGCCCATCCGCAAGCTGTCAATTGTGCCCGCCCGATGCCGCCCCATGCCGGAGACCCTCAGAGCGGTCGCTGAAGCGGATTTGATCACGCTGGGGCCGGGTTCGTTATACACCTCGCTTGTACCCAACTTGCTGGTTTCCCGCATTGCGGAGCAGATCGCGCGTTCGAGAGCGACAAGGGTCTACGTCGGGAACCTGATGACGCAGCCCGGAGAAACGCGAGGATACAGTGCTGCTGAACACATCGAGGCGATTATTCAGCATGCCGGGGCCAATATTTTTGACTTCGCTGTGCTAAACAACCGGCCGTTTCCGCTGCCGATGCGAATGCGGTACGCCGCGGAAGGCGCTGAGCCCGTCCTCAATGACCTTGCAAAGATTCGGGCTCTCGGGGTTATTCCGGTCTGCGTTCCGCTGCTTCAGGCAGAGGACGGTGTTGCCCGCCACGATGCGGACCGCCTTTCGCGCCTGCTGCTGGACCTTGCCAGGCCGCGGAGCAGGCGCTCCAAAGCCCTCTCCGGCCGCCGCGCAAAGTCGTCAAGGCGCCCGCCTGTACGGAAATGAGATTCATTCGAAGCGGGTTAGGGTTTGGTAAAGGAACCCATGCTGTTGTTTATGCGAACTATAAAAACTATTCATTTCTCAGGGCCTGCCTCGAGGAAAGAAAATAGTCTGGCTGGTCGGAGGAGTAGTGTCTAAACCCGGGTTTGTGGATAAGAAAATGGAAGGCGAAGGCTTTCGCGGCCTTAACTTGCGTGAAGAACACGACGCCTGTGGTGTGGGCTTTGTGGCTGATCTCAACGCCCCGGCGTCGCACCGTGTCGTTACCCAGGCGCTCGAATGCCTGTCGTGCCTGACGCACCGTGGTGGTGTCGACGCTGACGGGGCCAGCGGCGATGGCGCAGGCATTGCCGTACAGCTTCCATCGGACTTTTTTGCTCAGGAAGCGCGCCGCCTCAATTCCGGGTTTCAACCGCATTGGCGCACGGCTGTCGGCGTTTTTTTCTTCCCCTCCGACGGGGTAACACGCGCCCGGGCCATGTTTGCGGCTGAAGAAGCGGTCCGCAACCGGGGGCTTTATGTGGCGGGGTGGCGGCAGGTTCCCGTCAATCCCGACGCGCTGGGGCCCCAGGCGCGGGAAAGCCAACCGGCTATCTGGCACCTGCTGGTGGCGCAGCCGGCTGACCAGGAACGCGAATTTGAACAGATCCTGTACCTGACTCGCAAGGAGATCGAGCGGCGCATCGCCGAAGCCAGAATTGCGGACTGTTACATCCCTTCATTCTCCTCGCGCAATATTGTCTACAAAGGTCTGATGGCTCCCTCGCAGCTTGGGATTTTCTACAAGGACCTTGGAGACCCCGAATTCAAGACCTCCGCCGCACTTTATCACCAGCGTTACAGCACCAATACTTCTCCCACGTGGTTCCTGGCCCAGCCCTTCCGCCTGGTTGCGCACAATGGCGAAATCAACACTCTGCTGGGAAACCGCAACTGGATGCGGGCGCGAGAAGCAGTGCTGGACCATCCCATCTGGGGCAATGAATCCGAATGGCTCAAGCCGGTGATTCAGCCCGGAGGGAGCGATTCCGCAAGCTTTGACAACGTTCTTGAACTGCTCACCCGCTCGGGCCGTACGGTGCATCACGCGCTGCTGATGATGATTCCTGAAGCCTGGGAAGGTTCGGTTGAAATCCCCGCTGACGTTCAGGCTTTTTATCATTACCACTCCTGCCTGATGGAGCCCTGGGACGGCCCTGCCGCAATGGCCTTTCTGGATGGGCCGCTGGTGGGAGCGGCGCTGGATCGCAACGGCTTGCGCCCGGCGCGTTACACCATTACGCGGGACGGGCTGGTGGTCCTGGGGTCTGAGGTTGGTGTGCTTCCTATCGAACCAGAAAGGGTCCAGGAAAAAGGACGGCTCGGCCCCGGCCAGATTCTGCTGGTGGACCTGGAACACAAAAAGATTTTCAAGAACGAGCAGCTGAAGAAGCAGGTTTCCCACGCCCGGAAATACCGGAAATGGATTCGGAACAACATGCTGTTCCTTCCGCGCTTCAAGGCCGAGCAAAGCGGACTGGCGGAACCCGCCGAAGATCGCCTGTCATCCGCTGACCGTGCGGCCTTTGTGGCCTTACAGCGCGCAGCCGGTTACACCGAGGAAGATCTGGACCTCCTGATCAGGCCGTTGGCCGGCATGAAGAAAGAGCCGGTTGGCTCCATGGGCGACGATACGCCGCTTGCGGCGCTTTCCACACGCCCGCGCCCTGTCTACCATTACTTCCGGCAGATGTTCGCCCAGGTGACCAATCCGCCCATCGACCCGTTGCGCGAGTCGCTGGTGATGGCCCTGAATCTTTATCTGGGCGCCCGTCACTCGGTGCTCGTTGAATCACCGGAACACGCCCGCATGATCCGCCTGGAATCGCCGTTACTCTTTGACGCCGAACTCACCGAACTGAAAAAGATCGGGGAAGAGAAGTTTAAGCCTGTAACGGTTTCGGTACTATTCCCAGCCAGCCAGGGCCCGGAAGGGATGACGGCAGCCATCAACAGAATCAAGCAGGAATGTCTGGCAGCTGTGAAGCAGGGCAGTTCCA